>ENA-OQBV01000040-OQBV01000040.1-human-gut-metagenome-genome-assembly--contig:-NODE-40-length-66965-cov-16.706589_pt1 | contig 66965 bp, 60 predicted proteins | sample MGYA00242750_ERZ504559 | MGnify/ENA primary metagenome ERZ504559 (study PRJEB26092, sample SAMD00036230) | human gut metagenome | host: Homo sapiens | study: EMG produced TPA metagenomics assembly of... | reverse complement strand
AATCATTTATTTCTTTTCTTTCTCAAAATGTAAATTTAAAACTGTAGCAGGGTCAATCCCATTTTGATTATCAATAGATAAACGCAACGCAATCCCATGTATTTGATTTGTTAGCATATTGCTCCCACCTTTCTTGATTTCATCATACAACAAACAGTCATAACAGTCAAGATAGTCAAATATTTTTTTATTCTCTGCCAATAGTTTTATGCGTTCAATTTTAAAAGATATAATGATGTTTTTAAAAAGGTTGTTTCTCTATAAGATGATATAGTCTTGTTTATATCTTGTTTACAGAGTGCCGAATGATCAGTGTTTATCGACTCAAATTGAATTTAATATCCCCATGGAACAGATTTAATATCCCCTCATAACAGACGATTGGTATATTTATATCCCTATTAAATTTGACAAAGGGATAAAAAAAGTCAGAAGAAAATTCTGACTTATACGAATTCAACACAAAATTGTGGACTTACATGAATTTGAAAGTTTATATCTATTTATTTTTTTGTACAAAATTCTTCACAGTTTAAGAAAAGGCTGTGATTTAAAATCTAAAATTCAATGCCACAAATTTATTTAGTTGCACCACATTCACATTTGAATCCAGTGGATACCTTTTCATCCCATGCAGGTTTATCCACAATCCATCTTTTTTCATAGACAGCTTCATGTACAATTTCTTCTGTTCCCACTTGTACCAAAACACTATCAGTATAATGTCCTCCTGCTTCTCCATTTAACATATGTTCTTCAGCATGTTTCCATGGTACAATGTTGTTCGCTGTCAAATCCAAATGACAAACTGAACAAAATGAGTGTTCTTGTGTTTCATAAATAGGCTTGTATTCAATCCATTTATCTGCTATCATGACATTTTCGTAGTGTCCTTTTTCTTCATGATGTACAGTTTTGAATTGTTCTACCCATTTATGCTTATGTGATGGTTCACTTGGTTTAGATGTATTGTTATCATTGTTTGGCTTAGAAGGTTTGTCTGAATCTGGTTTGTTATTAGAATTATTTGAATTAGAATTATTTTTATCGCTGTTTGGTTTTTCTACCTTGTCTTCAGACTTTTTGATTGTTGTTTCGCCTTTATCAACCTTGTTCTTAGTTTCTTTCGATACTGGAATCTTACCATCTACAGTTTCCGTTAATCCATTCTTTTCGGCATCTTTGCTATCGACAACTTTTACTACAACAGATTTTTTCTCTGTTGTATTTTTATATTTATCAGTAGCTGATACAAAAATATCATATTTTCCTTTTTTCTTGATGTCGAAGTCTTTCTTGTCAATGGTAATTTCTGCACCACTTAAATCTGTTGCTTTGAAGTAGTCTTTTAAATCAACATCTTCTGCATTTTGTTCGATACGAATTTCTGTCAAGAAATCTTCGAATACAGGTGCTTTGGTATCTTTAACTTCAAAAGGGACATCTTTGCTTTCTTTTGAATATTTAAGACTGACTTCATACTCTCCAACATCCAAGTATTTTTTGTCTTTGGATGTTACAGTGAACTTTTTCTTATCAAATGTATATTTTTCTGCATTTGACATTAAATCCGAAGTTAATTCTACAGAATTTAATACATTTTTCTCTACATCATTCGATAGGAAAGTCTTAGGTTCAAGTTTAATTGCTTCTCCATATTCAAAAATTAAATCTTCTTTCAATGGCAATGTAGTTTTATTATTGTTAGACACAGCATATCCAATCCCTGCTCCTGCACATACTAACAATGCTAATCCAATCAATACAACATTCCGTTTTTGGTTTTTCTTTTGTTTTTCGTCTTTGTTCACATTTGAATTATTTGTATTTTGGTTTTCCATGCTCTTTTTCTCCTATTTCTCTAATTTTTAATCTTTTAGTATATCCAATGAATTATTTTTAAGTTTTTGCTCGTTCTTAACTTAAATTCCCCTATTGATACCCTCGCTTTCTATTTTCATTATAGCACTTTATTTTCTAAATGGATTATTACTTTAATCGTTCATATAATCCTGCATAATTGAAAATAAATTCATAAGTGCTTTCTTTAATATAGGCTACCTGATGACTCCATATGGCTATACGAAAATACGCATTTGGTTTGATACCATACAAGGCTCGTCTTGAAATACCTAATTTTAAAGCAATTTCTTCATCTGTAAGTTCATCCACCAATTTATACTTCAGATATTTTCCTGCCTTTTCATCCATTTCAATCATTTCATCTATGTAATTCAAGAAACAATCTACTTGATCTCCCTCTTTCATAATCCGATTGATATATTCACTTTCGATTCCATTACCTGACTTAATATCACTACTAACTTGAATTAAACTTCCTGTATGCAATGGCAAACGCATTTTCAATCGAATTCTCTGTTGAATAAGAGGTGCATAGGCTTCACATACCTTTTTCCCATTTTCTTGTGTCTTTTCGACATCAATGTTTCTATCGAATACAATAATCCCTTTATTTGCCATATCTCCTATTCTTTTGCATCATTTTCTTTTTATGACATGAATGGCTCTTTTTTGTCTTTCATCATATTTGAAATCCACTCTATCATTGGTACATAATGTCTTAAAGCCATCCATATCATCAATATCCGTATAATGAACGAACACTTCATGTTCCAACTCTTTTGACTGGATAAATCCATATCCTTTCAAACGGCTAAATGATTTTACAACTCCTTTCATTGTTGTTCAAACTCATGCTCCATAATTGTATCGTCAAAGAAGTCAAATGGTGCTGAATAGATAATCATGACTCGACTTTCATTCGGTATATAGACAAAATAAAATAGTCGCATATGCAAAAACTGATTTGTACCAGTGAACATGGCATCTGCTGTTTCATAGTAGAAATCTTTCCAGTTTTCTTCTGTTTTTGTTGGATCAACTTTGGAATAATATACTCTTAATCCATCAAATATTTGTTGTTCCATGTAACTGATGGCAGTTTCCGTTTGTGCTTGAGCCAATCTATCTGTATCGCTGAAGTAATAATTATTAACATCTGCTTCAGAAATAAACATATTTCCCTTTTGCATGGCTTCTACGATAACTTCTTTTACTTCTTTCCAAGTATTCAATCTCCAACCTTGAGCATTATGGTCTATCATAGATATTTCTCCTTTCTAGCTATTCAATAGCGTTCTCTTTCTATTGTAGTATCATTGATGTCCTTGACAACTTCTGATTTGTCAGTTTTTTTCTTTGATACATCTTCAGTATTTATCTTACCTATCAATTCCAATACCTTTCCAACGACTTCATGATAATAAATCGTTGTTCCAGTATCAGCATCTGTATAGGTATTTTGTTGTAGTCTTCCTTTAACTAAAATCTTCATACCTTTTTTTAGTCTTTTTTCCAAATATTCTTGGTCAAAGAATACACATTGAATAAAGTCCACATAATTTTCACTCCGTTGATTGGCAACATTGCAAGTAATTACACTTACATTTGCTTTCGTTCGACTGATTCTTGGTACATTGGAAATTCGACCCACTAAATTTACTTCATTCAACATATAACCTTCTCCCTTCTATTTTTAGGAAGTCACTTCCTATTTTTCAATTCTTAATACATTGAGAACAATTAAACATATTAAATTTTCAAAGAAATTCAATAAATTAGGGCTTCGGTCTGCCCTTTTATGAAGATTTTTTATAATTCTTCTATATAACTTTCAAAAACCGAACCAATATGAAATACATGGATTGTAGATTCTCCATCAAAGATATAATACACGCTATAATCTTCGACTTTTATAACCGTAAACATTTTGTTGTGATCGTTTAATTCAGGATTTACGATTTTATATCGTTCTCCTTCTTTATATCCAAAATCCATATTCCACCCCATATTATAGTGTAGTATAACTATACCCTGTATTTTTATTTAAGCATATTGTTTTTTTATTTTCAACCATTTCAATATTTATATTTAATGAAATGTTGTATTAGTCATTGATATATTCAATCTATCACACCATTTTTCAATCCAATGAATATTCAATTCTTCAAAATCTGTATCCTCTTTATAAAAAATAGCTGTTTCTTTCCATTCATCAAAGCATTTTTTACACATTCCCCAATTCAATACTGGAATATAGTAAGTATCCTCTATTGTTTGATTGCAGGAATCACAAAGATTGCCAAAACAATCTGCCTCTCTCAATTTAACAATTTCTTCAGCAGGAATCTGATAAACAATATATCCTTGCTGAATTTTCATTTTCCTTATACTCATAATCTATTCTCACTTTCTTTTTTTTCGGAAGTGACTTCCTATTTTTTTCATTCGTTTTCGTCAAAGTTCTTCATATATCCATTCATTATTGATTTTAAACATAATGAGATGGCTGTAATACGCACCTTTTCCTTGTTCATTGCTCAAATGAAAGCGTACTTTTTCTTCTTTGTTCACATAGATCAAAATATCTAACATGGCTTTAAAATATTCTTGCGTTTCCATGATTCTGATTTCACATCCGCAATCGGACGAAAAACTCAATACATGATCGTATCCACTTTTATCAACAAGAAAGTTTTCACAGCACTGTTGTTCATTATCCCAACAAAAAGCAAATTGTTCTCCTAACTCATTAAATAGAACAAATCCTTCATTGCAATGACTTTCTGAATTTTCGATAAAAGGATACTTTTCCACTTGGATATATCCATTTAAATGTACAGTCTTCATTTCCTTTACCTAACCTCAATTACTTATATTTTTCTTCAATTATCATTTCTTTCATCATGAACCACGCTAGAATAAACATAGCGATAATTTCAGGAATTAAAAGAAATAATAGCGAAATACCATTTACATCTATAATTTTTATCGCCCATAGTTGCAGAGGCAACATAAAGAGCATTGTTAAGATTGAAGCGAGCTTTTTAAATTTGAATTCTTTTTTCCATAGGTATTTCTCAAAAGCCCAATTTATATCGTTTTGTGTAATTGTTGGAAACATTACATGGATTTCTTTATAAAAATCACTGATATTTCTTTCATTTACTTCATAATACTTATTATGAAAAATCTCTATGATTTTATAAAGTTTATCTCTTTCCTTTTTTGTCATACGCTTCTCTTTCTATTTCTCTATCTTCCAATAATTCACTACGACCTTTTTCTCTAAATCAATTTCACATATTTTCTTTTCATCTTTTTCATAACAGTCAAATGATTCTTCGATTGAACCATCTTTCAATTCTACTTCATAACTATATGGGGGTTTTTGGGTTGTATAAAAAATTACAATCAAAAACGCCAATACGACTACACAAATAAAGCCAACGATTCCTAATGCAATCTTCCACCTATCTTATTTCCAACGAAAGCCTTCATAAATCGTGGTCGCTGACATCCATATCAAGATGCCAAGAGCGTACAATGTCATCAGCATTATAACAATCACAACCACATCTACAAATAATTCCATCATATACTCCCTTTATTACTCAAACACCAATTCATCCGACCCTGTAATCGTTCCTTTCGGTACAATCAACATATACTGTTCGTTGCTAATTGGCTTTGTTTCTGTTTCACATCCCAAAAGAACACTACAATAAGTGTTAGTTTCTTGCTCTACATAGACTTCTAAACGAGCTGTATCCTCTTCAACTTCTTTAATCTTTATATCATCAAAGTTTATTGACATTCGTTCAATATCGCCATCTTGATTGTAATAATAAAATCCAAATTGATTGTTTTCAGAAAGCGACATATTGTACACTGTCAAAAGCCCAAACCCTTTTCCTTGTATAAGTTGCTCTGTTTTTCCTCGTACAATTTCATATTTCTCAATTATTTTTGGTTGAGCTTCAGAGGCATTTTCAAACCTATACATTAAGAAATGTATTGAAAATATAAAAATCAAAATACATATAACAAAAAATAAAAGCAAATTTCGTGTTCCTTTTTCAGTTGATGCTAATTGATAAGCCAAATAACCTATAAACAGCAGGAACAATGAACCTGCAAGAATAAATAAATTTGTTAGTTCATGACCCATATATTTCTCCTTTTAATAAAACAAAAAAACAAGCAAAAATAATTCTCGCTCGTTCATTTACTTATCTAAAATCAATCTAAAACATTTGTATTTCTACAATCACAATATACTACAACTTTTGTAGTATTTCAATTACTTTTAATCTATATTTTTATATAGCCAATCACTAGGAATATCCAGTTCTGTTGCTATTTTATGTACAGTATCAAATTTAATATTTTTAATGGAAGTATTATTATTGATGATGGCATATAGGGTAGATTCCCTTATCCCTGTTCTTTTGCTTAATTTATAAATAGAATACCCCTTTTTTTCTAATAACTCTGTTAATGTCATAGTTGCTCCCTCTTTTCTTGAATGTATTATATATGAATTTTATGACATTTGTAATGATGGCACTCAAGCGAGTGCCTTTTCTTTTAAAGATGAGCCTTCTGATTCACTTTTACAATCAGTTCTCCGATTCCATCTATTGCTGTATCCAGTACCCAAGGGTATTCACTGATGCAATTCATCAATTCGTTTAATTTCATTATCAACGACTCATATTTTATTGTGTTTTGATTCGCAGTTACCATACAGTTTTCTAAATCATCACATTCTTGCAACATAGCCTTTAAACTGTTCGCAATTTCTTCAGATTCAATTTCATTCACACATCTTCCTTCCTCAGAAGCATTTCGTATAATGCTTTTAATAAATGTTACATGATCGTTTGTTTGTAATATCATCTCAATATTCTCCTTCCATTTTCTTTTTTGTGAGTTCATCAATGCAGATTTGTAATAATTCGATTGTCGTATCCAAGTCTATTGAACCTACATTGACAGTAGCGACACAATCTATATTATTGTCTTTTGCATCCACTACGATTTTAATTTCTGTACTTCTTGATTTTTCCTTCATATTCTTAGATAGTAAAGTCTATACATGGTATCATCCTTCCTGAAACGCTTTTGTTTCTAAAATATGATACCATTCACTTTTTCCCTACCACAAGGAATAAACCTCCGTATATCGTATTGGTGAGCGTATCCTTTTCTAAGTATTTGTTCTCTAATTATATTTCTATGTTCATTATCTTGTTGATTCTGCCTCATACTTGAAACACTCCTTTCGCAAAATCATCATAGCATAATCAAAACCAAAAAGTATAGTTTTTATATACCACATCTTTTGTAGTTTTTAATCGTAGTCTTAATGGACTTGTTAGAGTAGTATATCGTATAATAGAAGTGAATATAACGAAGGTGGTGAAATAAATGGAAAAAGAACCTAGCATATATGATGTGGATAAACTTATTGAGATCATAACGGATTATCGAACTAGGAAAAACATAAACCTGCGAAATTTTATTGAAAAAGCAAATATTAGTTATGCTCTATATCATCAAATAAAGCGTAAAGATGTTAAACTCACTTCACGCATTATTAAACACTTTGCAAATGCTATGGAAATGGATTTTTATGTATTATGGACACAAATCATGATTTTAAGTGATGATGAAAATAAAAACGAACTTCTTCATGATACATTTAAAACATTATTTTTACTAAATGATGAACAGTTGCAAACAATTCATGATGAAGTAAAACGAATGGCATCCTTTAAATAATACGCATAATATACTTCAATTTATCTTCCTTCTTTAAATTGAACTTAGAGAGGAGAGATCAAATTGCCAGTATATAAAGATAAACAACGAGGAACATGGTATATATCCACTTCCTACACTCCAAAAAAAGGATTTTACAAAAAAAAGACAGTTCGTGGATTTAAGAAAAAAAGTGATGCGTTGAATTATGAAAGAGTTATCATGATTCAGTTGAAGCAGAAAGCAAAATATAATTTTGTATTGGGCTTGAAATTAGAAGATGTTTGGAAAGAATATTCTGACTATATGAGATTGACAGAATGGAAAGATTCTACCTACAATGCGAACTCCTGTATCTACAAGAAACATATTAAACCTTATTTTTTAGGTAGAGATTTACTTCAAATACAGAAAAAAGAAATTACAGAATGGCACACGGCTTTAGTTAAAAAAGGACTATCCAAACCTTCTATCAATGTCATTCACACTGCTTTCAGTGGTATCTACACCTATGCAAATGATATTTATGATATAGATTATCATCCGTTAAGTAAAGTTGGATATATAAAATGTCATAAAGAAGATAAGAAAAAAGAATATGTCATTTTAGACCCAAAGGATTTTGTCACTTTTATCAATTCTTTGGATACAATCAAAATGAAACTCCTCTTTCGGACATTATATTCTACTGGATTGCGAATTACAGAGTTAAGAAACTTGAAATGGACAAACTTTAAGAAGCAATCCTTTTTTATTAACAAGGTTATGAAATCGGAAAACAGTAATCGTATTGTACCTATCGACAATGAATTGAATTTACTTTTAAAACAATTTAAAAAACTTTGTGCACAAGAAGATTCTTTTACCAATGATTCATACATATTCTTTGGTAAACATTTTAACAAAATGATACCTCAATACCTTATCCGAACTACATTGGAAAAACACTTGGATTTATGTCATTTAAAACGCATGACACCTCATGATTTTCGACATACTTATGTGTCTATGCTAATCCATGAAGGGTATGATGATACATCTATTGCAGAATTGATTGGAGATTCTGTTTTAACAGTTAGAACTGTCTACGCTCATATGTTGCCATCAAGACGAAAAGATGTCATGGTAGTTCTTGATAAAAGCATACCGAAGAACCTCATTTCGATATGATTTTATTAGGGAAAACCATGAAAAAGAAATAAATTTTAGTTTCAAATTCGTATCACAAGAAGGAAAAGATAAAAAAAAGCCCCATTTTAAAGGGCTAAATCTTCATTTTGAATTTTTTAATATGAAGAAACAGTTTGATTGAATAATGTTGAAATGGATATTCCAAAAATCACGAAACAAAATACGATCATTATTATTTTTTCTTTCATGTGCCCTCCTAGAAATTAAAATAAATAAATGGATTATATGCATTCGAGAAAATAAAGATAATACTCAAATACAAGATTCCACACATACACACGACATACAACAAGTTATAGACCATATTCTTTTTAAATATACGATTGATATTTTTAAAAATAGGAAAACAACAAAGAATACCCATTATAAAATATAGAATGTATTGTTTAAAATATTGAATCACATAGGCATCTATAAATCCTTTACAACCAAATCCAAACATAGAACGAATATATACGAGTGCTGCACTTAAACTATCACTTCTAAATAATACCCATCCCATCATGACAAAGAACATTGTGTATAGGTTTTTAAATTTTCCCATTTTCTCATCCATATGAAAAAACTTTTCGAGAATCAATAACACAAAATACATGAGTCCCCATACAATAAAAGTCAAGTTTGCACCATGCCAAACACCGGTTAAAAACCATACGACAAAGATATTGAATACTAAACGAGCCTTACTATTTACTCTAGAACCACCTAGTGGAATATAAATATAATCTTTAAACCATGTTTGTAAAGAAATATGCCACCTTCTCCAAAATTCTGAAATGCTCTTAGAAATATACGGATATTTAAAATTTTCTAAGAAATGAAAACCAAACATACGACCCAAACCAATTGCCATATCCGAATAGCCTGCAAAATCAAAGAAGATTTGAAGTGTATACGCAATCGCACCCATCCATAATAATAAGAATGAATTTGTTGTTCCTGTGCTTGTTACATTTCCAAATACAGTATCCGAAACAACCGCAAATTGATTCGCTAATAATACTTTTTTCCCTAAACCAATAATAAAACGATTTACACCCACCGCAAAATCATTCAAATTCTCTTTTCGATTCTCAATCTCATTTGCGACAGTTTCATAACGCACAATAGGACCTGCAATCAATTGTGGAAATAAAGAAATATATAAACCAACATTTAAAAATTGAGTTTGAACCTTTCCCTTACCACGATATACATCCACTACATAAGAAATAGCTTGGAATGTAAAGAAAGAAATTCCAATTGGAAGAGCTATCTTAAACGTATCTGATTTACCCGTGAAAATTGAAACAATAAAATTCAAATACTTAAAATATCCCAGTATACATACATCAATTACTACCATTAAGAACAGAATCAACTTCTGCATTCTCTTATCGCCTGAATATTTATTGATTAATAAACCTAGTCCATAATGTAATAGAATCATAAACAGCATCAAAAACACATATTTTGGTTCTCCATATGCATAGAATAATAAACTCATAATAAATAAAAATATATTTTTACCCACCGTATGTTTTCTTAGCACAAGATAATATACAGCTAATACGAAAGGTAAAAATAGAAACAAAAATACTTCACTTGGAAATAACATATCCTTTAACCCTCACAATAAAAGACTTTTCCAAAACGGAAAAGTCTTACGTCTTAATGACGAACTAAAACAATTCTATTCGCTTAACATATTTTATCACTGATAATTATTAATTCAATGCATACCAAGCTTTCCCTTCATCTTTCCATCCAAGGGAAACTAACCACTCATGTTCTGCCTTATTTACAGTATAGTTATGATTATTTGCAAAGGCATTTGGATTATATTCTCTTAATAATGGAACACTTGATTTATCATCAGGATTTGCTGAATACCAGCCTATACCTTCGTACTTCCATCCAACTTTTACCAACATATCTTTTTCTGCTTTGTTCATTGTGTAATGGTGTTCTCCACCATTCGCATTATACAATCTATATACAGGATAATCTGAACTGTTCGGAGCAATCCAACCAATACCTTCTGAAATCCAGCCTAAACTAACTAACCAATTTTTTTCGTTTGTATCTTTTGTATAGAAATGCTCACCACTATTTGGATTATACAATCTATGCATACCACCAGGAATGGAATCTACAAAGAAAGTGGTTCCAGTAATAGAATTTGCACCACTATATACATGCATTATGAAAGTTCCTGCCTTTTTAAAAGAATCTAAATTCACTTCTGTATAGAAAGATCCATTTGATTCTTTTTTCGTATCGAACCATTTTAAATCTGTTTGATTACTATCTTCTGACCATATCGCAAAGCGAATACTTGAATACGATTTTGTTGGATAATAACGAATCGTCATTTTATCTTTCTTCTTATTCAATACAAAATCAAAACCATCTAGTTTAGGAATATAGAAATTCTTTGATCTTTGTTGAAGCCACGTAACCGTAGTATTTACAGCATCCTGCCAGGTTGAATGATTCACATAACCACCCTTACCATTTGGTTTGCCTAAAGTATCCCAACGAATATAATTCATATCTACAGATGATTGTATTTCATTTGCCTTATTACTAGCTAGAGTACTCGCGTTATCAAAAAAAGATTTATTTGAATTGTAGTAATTACTTATATATTCAGAAAATGCAGGAATTGATAATAATGTACTAAATAAATTTCTTTGATAAATATACAACTCATTACTAGAACCATAATAGTTCATACAACTATCAAAATCCCAAACTGGACCTAAATGGATGACATCATTAGCTCCATCTTTATACCAGAAAAAGCTTGTAGTAACAGATTCCTCATTTAGCATATATTCATTGATTAAATAATATTGTACAAAAGAATCCACATCTATATATTGCTTCAACAAATCGATCGTAATATCCTTCTTTTTTGTATTTAATAGAGTACTATAGAAATCTGTTAAAGAATCATTAAAAATTGATATTGCCTTTTGAACATGTTCCTCATCCTCATTTACCGTTTCTTTAACCGCAAATTTAGCTCCTAATATAGAATTCTCAAACCAATGATCCTCTTGTTGATAGAAAGCATCATCCCATTCAGCCAATATTCCATACTCATCTTGTAAATTCACTCGGCTCGAATTGATTTCCGCTTTTTCTGTAACTAAATAATCTCCCTGGTATTCTCCACCAATCCATAAATCTACATATTGACAATGAATTGGATATTGTGAGTTAAGATTTTGAGCTAAACTAAACGCAATATAATTTTTTAGTAAAGAATCATCACTACTATTCGCTAATAAAACCCATTTCTTTGCTTTTCCCATTCCAAACAAAGACGTTTTCTTGTCAAACTTAATCTGATATCCCTTTTTATCATAACTCGTCCAAGAAGTATTTCCGCGACCCTTGATTTCTACATTTGTAAAGGAACTTGTACCACTTGAATCACCTAGTATCACAGTATTGCCAGGATACTTAATATTCTTGTCCGCTTTAATTGTATCTAAAGTCGTATCCTTTAAATCAATATATAAACTTGGTAAACTCGATTTTTTATACACCACTGTAATAGGTCCATTTAAAGCATCCTCTAACACACAAGTATCATTCGAATCAAAAGATACATCTTTTGTCACCGGATGTTTATTATTATCTACATATGTTAGAGTTACATTTTTTGAATCCGAAGCCATCATAAACAAATAATATTGATTTGTCTTTGCATCATAATAAGCTTGAATCGTTTGTCCACCCGCATTTTTCGCATATAAGAAGAAATTTTCTTCGATAGTCTGTTCTTCCGTTTCTGATTCACCAACATCTGAATTTGCCACTTCACTACTTTCTACTGTGTCATTTTCTTCTCCACCTGAAACTGTTTCTCCAGTAGTTTCATTTACACCTACACCTGGATTTGCTGCCTGATTAATTTCTGTGGCTTCATTTGTCTCTGTTGTTTCTTCTGCACTCACGTATTTGACATTACATACGCATGTTAAAGCACATAACGTTAAAGCTATTATTCTTTTGTACGCTTTCATAAATACGCTCCTTTTCTCTGTTCATTATAACAAAAAAGCCATATGGGATAAACCATACGGCAATTAATTTATTTAGTAGCGTACCAAGCTTTTCCTTCATCTTTCCAACCAAGACCAACTAACCAACTGTGTTCATTTGCATTTGTTGTATAGTTATGATTGTTTGAGAAAGCATTTGGATTGTATTCTCTTAATAATGGAACACTGTTACTGTCGTTAGGATCAGCTGAGAACCAACCAATTCCTTCATACTTCCAGCCTAGTTTAACTAGATTATTCTTTTCAGCTACATTCATTGTATAATGATGCTCACCACCATTTGCGTTATACAAACGATATACTGGATAATTTGACACAGTTGGAGCTTTCCATCCAATTCCTTCATACTTCCAACCAAGATTTACTAAATGATCTTTTTCAGCCTTATTTGAAGTATAGAAGTGTTCTCCACTATTTGGATTGTATACACGATACATATCACCAGAACCCAATAAAACATATTTTGTACTTAGTAATGCATTCATTCGATTTACAATATCAGTACCATAGTTTGCTCCAGTAGCCCAACCATCACCAGTCGGATTTTCTTTTTTACCCAACCATTCAACATATGGAGCACTACCACGTTTTACATAGCCAAAACGATTATCTACACAAGCGTTGATTAAATTATCTGTTGTTGCATAAGCTTTTAAGTGTTGAATTTGAGCACGAATTCCTTCACGAACACTCGCAAAAGAATTTCCTGCAACACCATTACCCGTTGCTCCTAAACCTGCAAAATTACATTGATCTGGTTTTACATCATGACCAAACTGTAAGAAACCCGTTTCCTTCATAGCCTGACAGAATGCAACTTCAGGACGAATATTTTCAGCAATTGCTTCTTCATAGAAGATTTGACAGAACTCTTCAATATTTGCAGCACCCTTTTTAGCTAAGATACCATCATATTGAGTACCATATTTAGAGAACTTGTCATATGTACCACCATTATTAATAAAATAATTTACCATCTGCGATACATTCGTTTTTGTTGCACCTGTAATCAATGTCTTCGCATCTTTTTTAGATAAACCTAGCGCTGAAACAATACCATTCGCATCCGCTACACCTAATTTTTGTAACTTAGCATCAGAATTTAAATAGTTATTGTAGTCAGATACACTATTAATGAAACAATGCTCAATAATCAATCCTGTTAATCCATTGTATTTTGCATTACGGATAATTCCATAATGATCGGCAACAGAACCATCATCATATCTAAATGGATCAGGGTACTTATTCGTATCAATTGTTCTAAATTTAATACCACGATCACGAATACCTAAAGACACCAATTGATTTTGAATCGCTTGTGCAACATTTTTTCCGTTTTGAGAAATGTCAGGACGCCAATTCGTATTTGGATAATACACTTCCGCTCCTACAGCGTATCCACCACCTGAATTCAAATGAATACTAATCAAATATTGGGCGCCTTGCGATTTCGCATAATTAGCACGATCTTCAAGACTAGGATTTGTATCTCCTATACGAGTCATCACAACATTACAATCATATTTTTCCAACTCTTGTTTACAATATTGAGCAATTTTCAATGTCAAATTTTTTTCATAAACATTGTTTACACCAACGGCTCCACTATCATTTCCTCCATGACCTGGATCCAAACAAATAGTAACACCCTCATTAGATTGTGTCGCAATATCTGAATCTTCATCAATCAAAGCCATAGCCGCCTCAGGATCTGAAGCCATAATACCATCCGCTACTTCTTCAGAAGCATCATTCAAATTTGTTACTTGGATAACGGCATTACCAAGTTCATCATCTTCAGTAACATCTTGTGTCATATCCGGTAATGTCTCATCATATCCAGAATATTCTTGATCCACACCAAACTTAACATCCATACCTAAATCACTAAAGTTCAAATAATATTTTTCACCATTATAAGTATAATGAAGCGTTGTAACAGTATATTCACCTTTGTCCGCCGAGCTAAAATCTTTTGTGAATTTAACCAATTTATCAACTTGTTCACTAGCTTCTAAATCAAAAGTAGTTCCATCCATCTTTTGAACAGTAATACTGAAATCTGAATATCCATTCGCGTCGTTCATTGATAAAACAAAATTTTCAGTTGCAGGTGAATTCAACACAGGATTTTCTACTAAGAAATATTCCATCATGCTTGAATCACCTAGTTTTTCATCCTCAGTCGGAGCTGCAGTTACCTCACTTTGTGTTTCCTCTTCACTCTCTTCTGTAGTTTCAGTTGAATTTTCTTCATTTGTTTGTTCATCTGTTTGTACACTTGTCTCATCTTCTGCAAAAACAGTATATGTATTTGATAATGTAGAAACAGACATAAACAAACTTAAAACTAATGCCAATACCGGTTTAAATCTTTTACTCATTATCTATCCCCCTTCCATAAAATACATTTTAATGAAATACGCTTTCAATTTCAATAAAAGATATGTAAAATAACCAAAAAAAGAAAGAGAAACTAATCTCTTTCGTTTGCATATATCTGTAAAGCTCTAGGATAATTGTCTATATGAGCAACTAATGTTGACTCTCCTTCTTCACCATCTAATGTCCAAGCTAATCTTTCAGTGGATTCAATCATAATGGATTTAGCTCTATATCTTTCAACATACTTCATATTTAATTCAGGATGCAATACTCCTAAAGGATAATTATAAAGTTCTAGTAAGTTAGGTGTATGTTCCACTAAGATAATATCGAATACACCATCCTTAAATGTATTATCATCTTGCTCAACCATTTCAAATCCAGCAACACGATTCCCATTAATAATTAATCCAAACATTAAGTCTTTTTCAAACACCTTGCCATCCATATTCATCTTTACATGATACGGATGTAAGTTAGGTATTTCATGCAAAGCCTTGATAATATAAGCCATATTCCCTAATTGCTTCTTTAATTCCTGCTTTGTTTCATAACTCACATTACAAAACGCTCCAAAGCCAGCCACATAATTAAAGTAACGTGAATTCATCTTACCCACATCAAAAGACTCTACATTTTCTTTACAAGCAATCTTTGCACATTGCAACATATCATTAGTAAGACCAAAGTTCGTGCCAAAATCATTCATTGTACCCGTAGGAAAGTAAGAAATGATTGGCTTATGTTCTAACTTCATCAAACCATTTGTAGCCTCATTCAATGTACCATCCCCACCAAATACAGCTACAACGTCATGCTTTTCACCATGCTCTTCAATATAGTGACATATATCCATCTGTTTTTGAGATACGTATACTTCCATTTGATAATTATGAGATGAGAATTCATTTAACACATCTAACAATTGACCCTTCGAATTTTTCTTACCAGAATTTGGATTGATCAATAATAATACTTTCTTTCTATCCATTATTCTTTCTTCTTTCCATATAAAATGTGCATATCATAATAATTTGAATGACGAGTCAATTCCTTATCAAGCTTCTTAAACCCTAGTTTTTCAACTAACGTTTCTTCATCTGTATATAAATTTGTACCTAATCCAAGTCTATTCGAATTAAATGTGACTCCAAGACTTGCCAATGTAGTTGGGAATAAATCATATGTCGTAATCTTACGTGAATTTTGTGTTGTTGGTATAGCAGCTGAATTAATAATTGCATAATAACATTTACGATTATATCCACTTGCCTCAATATCCTTAAACCAATCTGGATCCATACTTGTATGATCTCCTGCCAATACTATTGTCGTATTCTCGTACCAAGGTTGTTCTTGAATCCATTGCACTAATTCAGTAACATGCTTACTTGAACAACGAATTACATTCGAATACTGATCTCCATATAAATCTTCACATTCAGAACATGGAAAACCGCCAATATGGTGTGTATCTGCTGTTAACATATTAAAATTAAATGGTTGTCCACGACCAGCTAAATTTGTAAGTTCTGTTTTCGCAAATTCAAACAACTTAATATCTTCATAACCCCACCATACGTGATAATCTCTATCAATCCAACCATTTTCAATTGCAGAATTATAATCAACAACATTAAAATTTCCATGTTGTTTAAAGTAATACTCACGTCCTCCAAATTCACCATCCGAACCAATCAACAATTCATTTTGATATCCATTATCTTCTAATATCTCTCCAATTGAATAACACCCAGGTAAAAAGCTATCTTTACTGACATAACTATTCCCATCAACCGGAATATTTAAAGGAATCCCACTCGTCTGTCCAACCATAGCGGCTGCTGTCCATCCAGACATAGAAGGCACTAAAAAACCGTTATTGTCACTATTTCCATAAGAAAATGTTAGATTATTGTCTGCAAGTTCTGTAAGTTCTGGAATTCTTGATTCTTCAAAAGCACCACCATGTTCTAAATCTTCATATGTTGTTTCCATAGATTCCATAAAAATATAAACTAAGTTTCTCTTCTGTGTAGGAAATGAATATTTCACTGTTGATGGATTTACATAGTATTCCTCATATAACTTAGATGGATGTGAGACATTATACCAATATTGATCAATTCCAATCGCATGTACACAATCTGCTATTCCAAATACATATACAAATAAGCATGATAAAGATGTAATAATAATCAGAACATTATTTTGAACATGTCTAAATTCACCTTCTTTTATATCCTGACTTACTGTCCAGTCTTTTAAAATGCAAAATAGTAAAAGTAAACCAGACACAATTGCAGGTATTGGTAAACAATCTTGAATGAAGCTTTCTACAAAAGACATGTCTGTACCTTCCATTGGCACTAATAAATGAAATACAACTTGTTCAAACGGAATATTCCCAAAAGTATTTGGTACCCATTTTGCAACTTGGACCAATAATAAACCTATAAAAACTAAAACTACTGTTAATACTGAAATCAACCTTCTTCTTTTCATAGCTAATATCCTTTATTTTTATATACCTTATAACGTAAAAAAAGAGTTCCTTTTGTAAAACTCTTTTAACATTCTAACATAAAAAATTTAAACTTTGTTACTTTTTTCTGAATTCGAATACAATTTTGTCAATAATCTTGCGATAGGAGCAATCCAAAATCTTTTAAAGATTTCATAATCTTCCTTAGAGCGATTATTATCTTCAATAATTTCTGTTGTTGTTGATTCTTCATGAATACGATGTCCCATCAATGGCTTATTCACAAACACAAATCGTCCATCCATTTTCGAAGCAATCTCCCAAGCACTCCAATCAATATCACACTTCATATCATTTGCAAATAAAGTTTTTACATTTAAATTCTTCTGACAGAAGGTAACTGCAGGACAACAAATAGGATCACCAAACATTAAAGGCAGTCTTTTAATAAATCGTCTATTTGACTTTTCTTTATTATGCAATGGCTTTAACATAATCCTTTTTATTTTTAAATTTGTATTCTCATATACTCTTTTGTCATTCCTTAATTCAAAATAGTCTGTAAATAAGATCGTAGCATCTTTATACTTCCAATAATTATTAACAATTTCTTTTGAATAAGTGGGGTCATAAATATCATCCTGATGGGCAATTGTTACTAAATCAGTATTTACACAAGTTCTCGCAAAATCAAAATCGTATCCAATACCCTTTCCAGGATTAGGATTATCAATGATATCTAAGTGATATTTATTTGCCAATTGCTTAATAAATGCATTTCTTGTAGAAGTCGCAATCACAACATTACTTTTAAATTCCTGATTCAATACAGATTGAATACAAGTCTCTAAATATCTTGATTCTTTATAAGCTAATACTACAAAAGTATGAGTTATCATAACTCTACTCACCCTTCTTTTCTTCTAAATCATTAACTCTATTCTTTAAAATAGAAACTTCTTGTACTAATAAAGTGATTTTTTTCTTTTGTCCTGAAACAATCACAGTTAATGAAATGGTAATAAACAACAAGATGACAAATAAAACCCCAGTTACCATATTAGAAATGGTTTGAAATCCAATTAAGTTCGCAAGTGAAACTAAAATATTTGGCCAAATAGAAAGAATAATTAATATAATAACACCGATTCCCCATAATAAAGAATATTTAACAGGGATCATATCTTTATGAAGTACTCTCAAAATAACTGCAGCCAAAATAAGGGCAATAATCAAAATAGATAATCTTAAATTTAATGGCATTATTTTGACCTCCTTGTACCAATGATCATGATGGATAAAAGAACATTAATCATATAATACGCATTCTTCCAACTACGAATAGAAGAAACTCCACCACTACGCTCATTCATCTCTACAGGCACTTCAGTGATTTTCTTTCCTTCTTTTAATATTTGTGTTGTAGAAATCGGTTCCGGATACTCTAATGGATACTCCAAGGCAAATTGTTTGATCAATCCTTTATCAATAGCACGAAAACCAGATGTCACATCATATAATTTTTCATGCGCAAAACACTTAATAAAAGAAGAAATAATTTTAATACCCATCTGTCTAGCCTTTGTAGATTTAAATTCACTAGTAGAACCTTCTACAAAACGAGATCCAATTGTCATATTAGCCTTACCCTCAATAATAGGTTTACAAATATCTTCTACATAATTCACATCATGCTGACCATCTCCATCGAATTGGATTGCAATATCATAATCATTCTCAAATGCATATTTATACCCAGTTTGAACAGCACCACCAATACCTAAGTTGTGCACTAACTTAATATGAGGAACTTCATGATCAACAAGTATTTGTTCTGTATTATCCTTAGATCCATCATTAATCACAATATAATCTAAAAGATGGGAATGATTTTTATTATATTCATCAATTGTCTGCGTTGTAGACAATATTGAATCTTGTTCATTATAAGCTGGAATAATTAATAGAATCTTATTCAATTTAATACCTCCTTGCAACTTTTACACCTTAACATAGCTCGTTACATAAATCAATCATCCAATTTGAAGATGTAATGGACGAAGTAAACTATATAATAAACCATTTAGATGTAGTTTATTAGCTAGCCAATACGTAAAAGTACATACCTTGATTTTAAACTCTTCCTCTTTGACAACTGAAAAGCCATTATATCCATTAGATTTTAGAAATTCAAAGCCCTCTTTACATAAGTTTAAATATGTTTCTTTATCACATATATTTACTTGCATCAATAAAAACTGGACAACCGTTTTCAGATAAAAATACTGTACCATTTTATTCGAATATTTATTTGTTAACGTCAAATTATTATGAATTTGATTCAACAAGTCCAAAATTTTATTATCCCTATTCAAAGTACTCTGATTTTGCGTTACCGAATTTTGATTTAGACAATAATTATAACCCGCATATGGAATGATTTTGATTTTATTTGTTATTGAATTCATAGACAGGTTGAAGTACACATCCTCTCCAATTTTTAATGGCGCATACTTAATATTATTAGCCTTCAAAAAATCTAAGGAATACATCTTTGCACAAGTCGATACATATTTAAACTCCGTCCACATACAATCTTTAGGAATGGAAGTAAACAAAAGCTTATGTTCATCCATACTCACTTTATTATATCCAGAAATTAAAACATCATTATCATCAATCGATTTTATAAAAGTTTCTAGATAGTCTACATCCACATAATCATCTGAATCAATGAATGTTATGTATTTTCCACTAGCTAATTGAATCCCTCTATTACGAGTATAGCCTGCACCATGATTTTCATGATGATATATCTTAATTCTTTTATCTTTTTTACTTAATTCATTCATCACTTTTAAAGACATATCTTTTGATCCATCATCTATCAACATTAGTTCAAAATCATGAAATGTCTGTTTTAATATACTATCTACACATATATACAAGAAAGATTCTGCATTATAAACAGGTACTATTACACTAATCAAAGGCATTAAGCAACCTCCCTAAAGTTAATTTTTTTCATTATCACAAGATATATTATAACATACAGTCCAAATTGACATGTCATTGTAATCAAATAAGAAAGTGCAGCGCCATAAATAGAGTATTGTACAATTAAAAAGCGTGATAAGAAAAACGCAATTATAGATGAAATTCCAAATACAATAAATTGAACAAAAGTATATCGAACCGTTGTTAATGCTGCGGATAATAATGTACTCATTGAATATAATACAGCACCAAAAATGATAATAAGTAAATGTGTTTTATAATCCGAAATATCCACACTATACAAAATATTCAAAACAGGAATCCCTAAGACATATGCCCCTAATAAGCACAGTACTCCAAAAGCAACAATCAACAACAAGGCTCTGAATACAATTTTATTAAATTCTTTTTTCTCTCCAGTTGAATAAAAATTTGCCATTGTATTTAAAATAGGCTGCAATAAATATTGCCCAGCCAAACTAATAATAGTAGCAGGCATTAAAATAATACCAAACACGGCCTGTAAACTTTCTTGTACAGTTCCATCCAAAGCATACTTTTGTGCATTCACTAAATAAACAGATAAAAATAGTATTGAAAAAGAGAAAAAACCCGTCTTAAATAATTTTAAAATATTTGTAAAACAAAATTTCTCTTTTTGAATAACACTTTTACTCTTTGGATAATCATATACAAGAAATAAGATGAACCAAATGAAATCTAAAGACAAACAAGAAATCAATAGGTTTTTGGTAATTAAATCAACAAGTATGAATAGAACTACAGAAAAAATTGATTTTAAAAACAAAGATATACCCACAACATACAATTTGTCATTTTTTTGTAACACACCATAAAAAACATCCGAAAATACTTCAAAACATTTCATTAAACACAAAGCAACTGTAATCATAAATTTATATGCATCATATTTCATGATGACGCAATATGCAACAACGACTATCATCATAATTAAACAGGTAATAATACGATGCACTATATATTCAATATCCGAGTACTCATTTTTTACGTCTGTTACTTGATAAACACGACCCTCATATCCACCGATTAAGCATAATAAACATGCTAATGAGAAGGCTAATGTAAATACACCTGAGTTTGCTAAACCATTTATTCTTGTGACAACCATCATAAAAAACAATGAATTAAACGCATTAAAAGTTGTCCCTATCATATTCCATATTACATTCTTTTTTGAAATAGAAGTATCCACAACATATCCTCAAACTTTCTAAATAAAAAACGAAGAGTAAAAACCCTTCGTTAATTATAAGATAATTTATAGATTTTAGCACCATCTTCATCATAAATTTTATCAAATGAAACATATCCATTATTAAAATCTAAATTCTGTTCACCGAAAGTAGCCAAATATTTAACCTTAGTATGTTTAATATCCTTATAAGATAAGTTTAATGTTATATGATCATTTTGAAGTAATGCAAAGCTAGTTTCTTCTTGTGTCAATAATACTTGAACATGTTCATATCGATTATATATTTTCTCATACTTCTTTTCCGGATCCAATGTATGCCATAATTTTAAATTAGGATACGTATTCACAAAATTGATTGTAGGCGCACCACACATCACTGTAAAACTTGGTGTTTCAATACCACCAATTGTTACCCACTTTGATTTTGGATCTATTGAAACTATTTTTTGGATTTCTTGAGCAGCCGGCTTTGCGTATACACTAGACAATCCTATTGAAATAGGTCTTACACATATGCCAGAACAAATAGATACAACACTAATCAAAATTCCAAACTTCTTAAAGCCTTTATCTTTATAATTGGTCATTAAATAAAAAGACAAAAAGAAAATCAAAATGAATAATAATATCATTCGATATTTATTCAGATAATCTGGAAAAGAAAATTTACATATTAAAACAGATTCACAGGCAAATATAATAGCTATTATACTACCAACTATTGGCTTTATATGTTTTTCATCTTTATAAAAAGATAACAGTCGAACAATTAAAATAACTTGTACAAAGCCAAGAATATCAACCATTCTACCACTTACTGAATGTGTGAATAGTAATAATTTTGCGACAATTGGTGGTAGACCTATTGTTGTATAGATAATCATTGGAATTTCAACAATTAATAAAAGAATAGACAATAAATCTTTCTTTTTAGCAACTATTAAATAATAAAGACTTAGTAAAGTAGATAAAGGAAATAAACAAAAGAATACACCAGATTCACTATTATTACTTAAGCCACCAAACGGAAAGAATAAAGATTGTGCATAACATAATATTTTTTGAATTACATTCGACCCATAATCAACACGTTTCCCTGGATATACAGTTTGATTTATGATTTGAATGTATTCTTTGGCTGTTATAAAATAGCTTAAAACAAAAACAACACAAACCATAAAAGCAGATAATAATAAAAGCCATTGCTTTTTGGACATATGTCTAATCTGATCAAAATTCTCCTTGATCATCCAAATTCCAATAACCAAGTATACATAACCCACAGGAACTTGCCATGCCGGGTATAAGTTACAAATAAATACACTGAAACTTAAAGCTATTAATAAGCCAAATATAGCTTGTTTTTTAAAGTTATCTTCATTGATAAATTTGTAAAAAAACACTAATGTTGCTGTTCCGCTTAATAGATAATTTGGAAAACCCCACCATAAAAAGTAAGAAGAAAAAACAGTCATCGTTGCACCTGTAAAAGCTACTAGTTTGTTCTTTGAAAGGATATAATATAAATCCATGCAGAATAAGAAGGCAAATACAGGCACAAAATAAAAGTAAAAACTAAATGCATTTTCTAAAGGTAATAGCGTAAAGATTAATTTCCATGGCTGATATACTAACATTCCTAATCCAGCATATACACCAGTTGAAATATTTAATGTTTCTGTTCCTCTTAAAATTGAATTGTATTTTGCAAAAGGATGAACATCCATTGCAGATGCAAAAATACCTGGATTTCCAACCAAAAATTCATCTGAACGTATAGTTCTTATTTGTCCAAAAATCGGATAAGACAAAGCATCTACTTTACTACTTTGTATAGTCATAGTATAATAGGCCATTGAATCTCCATTAATTTTAAATAGAGTGACAAACAATAATAAGCCTACTCCTATATACCAACGATATTTAAACATAAAATCATAAATTTTTTTTACTGGATACACTAAATGCAAACTTAAAAAGAAAACTACAAAAAACAATATAAATGCACGATATAATGGAATTCTTAATCCTCCAATTTGAATTCCACTGTTCAATGTCCAAACATTCGATGGTACATAAAACGCTAACAATAAAGAAACGCAGATTGAAAATAGAATAGCACACAATACTTTCTTTGAATTATGTCCTGTACTATGAAAAAGTAATCTATTTATCATAGATTACTCATTTCTTTCAAATAACGTGCCAGTGCATCCTGCCAAGTAGGTAATGGTTTAAAACCATTTTCTACAAGTTTAGATTTATCTAAACGAGAATTAAATGGTCGAGCAGCCTTTGATAAACCATATTCTTCTGTTGTTACAGGATTTACTTTAGTAGTGTAACCAGCTTGTTTAAAGATTTCACACGCAAAATCATACCAGCTGATATATCCACCTTCATTAGTCGCATGATAATAGCCATATTTATCGGTTTCAATCATGTCAACTAATAATCTAGCTAAATCAAATGTATAGGTTGGAGTACCAATTTGATCATTTACTACTCGTAATGTATCAAATTTCTTTCCTACATTTAACATAGTCTTAATGAAGTTATTTCCATTCTTTCCAAATACCCACGCAATACGAACAATGAAATATTTAGATAAAGTATTGGAAACGGCTAATTCTCCTCCAAGTTTAGTCTGTCCATATACATTCAATGGTTTATAATCCTTACAATCCGGTTGCCAAGGCTTAGTTCCTTGTCCATCAAATACGTAGTCTGTAGAAATATAGACCATCTTCGCATCTACTTCTTTACATGCATCCGCAATATTCTGTGTTCCATCCACATTAATAGCTTTAACCTTAGCCTGTTTATCTTCATCTTCAGCTAAGTCTACAGCCGTCCATGCTGCACAATGTACAACTACATCTGGATTTACACTCTTAATTGTATTCATTACAGCTTCTTTGTTTGTGATATCCAAAGATATATATTCAGCCGTCGTTACATAAGAACCATCTTGAATACCACTATAGCTTTTAGCTAAGTCTGTACCTATACCAGTATATCCTCTAGAAGCCAATTCATTCATTACATCATGACCTAATTGTCCAGCCACACCTGTCACAAAAATCTTCATAAGAAAACCTTCCTTTCGTTTAAGAAGAAAAGCTAAAGATTATTCCTTAGCTCTTCCTTTTTCTACATACATCTTTTCAAAATAGTTTTGGTATTCACCACTAATGATGTTCTCCCACCATTCTTTATTGTCTAAATACCATTGGATTGTCATTGGAATACCTGTATCAAATGTATATTTTGGTTTCCATCCAAGTTCTGTTTCCAACTTCGTAGGATCAATCGCATAACGCATGTCATGACCTTTTCTATCTGTTACATACGTAATTAAGCTTTCAGGTTTATTTAATGCATGTAATACAGTCTTCACAACTTCTAAGTTTGTTCTTTCGTTGTGACCACCAACATTATAAACTTCACCAACACGTCCCTTACGAACAATTAAATCAATAGCTACACAGTGATCATATACATGTAACCAGTCACGTACATTTTCACCAGTTCCATATACTGGAATTGTTTCATCATTTAATGCACGAGAAATAATTAATGGAATTAATTTTTCTGGGAAATGATAAGGACCATAGTTATTTGAACAACGACTAATTGTTACTGGCAAACCATACGTTCTGTGGTATGCAAGAACAAATAAGTCAGCACTTGCCTTCGCACTTGAATAAGGACTTGAAGTGTGAAGTGGAGTGTTTTCAGTAAAGAACAAGTCAGGACGGTCTAATGGTAAATCACCATATACTTCGTCAGTAGAAACTTGGTGATATCTTTGAATACCATACTTAACACAAGCATCTAATAATGTTGTTGTTCCCATAACATTCGTCTTTACAAAGATTTCAGGATCTTCAATACTACGGTCAACATGACTTTCAGCCGCAAAGTTAACGACTACATCAAATTTTTCTTTTTCAAACAAATCCATGATAAATTCACGATCTGCAATATCACCCTTGATAAATTTATAGTTAGGCTTATCCTCTACAGGCTTACAAGTCTCTAAGTTACCTGCATAAGTCAATTTATCCAAGTTCACAATCATATCCTCAGGATATTTATTTACCATATAATGTACAAAGTTTCCACCAATGAAACCAGCACCACCAGTTACTAAAATTTTCATTCTTTTATTCTCCTTCATATATAAATTGATTATTCGATTCCTCTAAAGTAGGACCAATCTGATCTTTTTCACTCAATACAGGCTCAATACCATTTAATAATGAACCCCAATCTACATTACAAGTCGGATCATCATAACGCATACCACCCTCAGATTCCTTGTTGTATACATTATCTACTTTATATCTAAACTCAACATTATCCGTTAAAGTTAAGAATCCATGCGCAAATCCCTGAGGAATAAAGAACTGTCTATGATTTTCTTCACTCAATTCAACACTTACCCATTGACCAAATGTAGGACTTCCCTTACGAATATCCACAGCCACATCAATGACTGTACCCTTCGTACAAGAAACCAATTTGCTCTGTGCATAAGGCGGATTTTGCCAGTGCAAGCCACGAAGCGTACCCTTTTGTGCACTAAAAGACATATTGTCCTGTACAAAATCGACGGTAATACCCATCTTCTCATATTTAGGCTTAGAATACGTCTCCGTAAAATACCCTCTATGATCTCCAAATACATCCGTATCAATAATCAATACTCCAGGAATCTTTGTTTCAGTTACCTTCATCACTATACCCCCAATTACTTAATATACTTACGATCCATGATCTTCTTCAAATAAGCACCATACTGATTCTTTTTATAAATTTCATACGTAGATGCCAATTCCTCATCACCAATCCAACCATTGTCATACGCAATCTCTTCAAGACACGCAATCTTACGATGCTGGTGCTCCTCAATTGTCTTCACAAAATTCGTTGCATCCACTAAAGACTCATGCGTACCCGTATCTAACCAAGTAAATCCATCACCAAGTAAAGTAACATTCAATTCACCATTCTCTAAATAAATACGGTTCAAATCAGTGATTTCCAATTCACCACGAGGACTTGGTTTTAAATTCTTTGCATACTCAACCACTTTATTATCATAGAAATATAGTCCTGTTACTGCATAATTTGACTTAGGACAAGCAGGCTTTTCCTCAAGACTAATCGCCTTACCCTCAGAATCAAATTCTACAACACCAAAACGTTCAGGATCCTCTACATAATAACCAAATACGGTAGCCCCAACTTCATTTTCAGCAGCCGCACGAAGACGTTTCGTCAAACCATGACCATGGAAAATATTATCACCCAAAATCATCGCACAACTATCATTGCCAATAAACTCTTCACCCAAGATAAACGCTTGAGCAAGTCCATCCGGACTTGGCTGAACCTTATAAGAAAGCTCAATACCAAACTGATGACCATCCCCCAATAACTCTTTAAAACGAGGTGTATCATCCGGAGTCGAAATAATTAAAATCTCACGAATCCCAGCCTGCATTAAAATAGACATAGGATAATAAATCATTGGCTTGTCATAAATAGGAAGTAATTGTTTACTAGTCACCTTAGTCAAAGGATACAAACGAGTACCACTACCACCAGCTAAAATAATACCTTTCATAATGTGTTCCTCCATAATTAAATACATTATATCACACATATAAAATAAACCCTAACGTAACGTTAGGGTCAAGAATTATTTTTAACTTATTACATTAAAGAAATGGATAATACTATAAATAGCAGGAATATCAACCAGAATTATGAATGGAATAAAATAGTAGATACGATTAAATTTCTTTAACAGACCATTCGATAAAGCTACACACAATAACAGTACTAAAGGCAAGAAATATCTTCCCTGAACACCTTCTGTAACAAAACTTCCAACTGTAGTCCAGTATAAATACATCCCTAAAAGAATTAAAGCAACTTCTATCACAACAACGCAGATATACCAGAATCTGTTACCAAGCTTATGCTTCACACTTTCTGTGCATGTCGCAAAAATCATTGAAACAAAGAATAAATAGTAAGATAGTTTGGGTATTTGAATAGTTAACCAACCTAAGTTACTTACCATTGTACTTAAATAAAAATCTTTCTTTACCATAATAGTGTGATATAACATCCTAAAAATATTCATTTTGTCTTCAAGTAAAAATTGAATTTGTTGACTACTATCCACATGTGCAGTTTCATAATAAACTTTAAAAGCTACTGTTGTTGTCATAAATTTTTTCAAATAATTCGAAATTAAAAATAATATTATTGCACTAAAAACAAAACAAAGTATCAACTTCATTTGTTGCTTTGAAATACGTAACAGTTGAGAAATCACACCAAAATAAATACCAAATATTGGTAAATATACATATTTTGTTAAAAAGATAAAAATAATTAAACTACAAACAATCATTATATCCTTCGTTTCAATCTTTTCCTTATCAAACAAATACAAGAAGTAAGCAACACTTAAAATACATGCTGCAATAATACTACAATCTGAAGAATAAGAAGCTGCTAATTGAATTAGCATCGGATTAAAGCAAAAAACAAAGAATACATTTTTTAATTTTGGTGTTATTTTAATTGAATATGAACCAACACTAATAAATAAAGCTAAGTTAGCCATTCTTCCTAGGTAATAACATGTATATAAAGATAAATGCAAAATTTTGCCAATTCCTATGGCAATCCCTGGTATCAAGTAAACCGATACGTCATACCCTGATGCTTCTTCAAATAATGTGTATGATGGATGGAAATTGAAGCCTAAGTTATTAAAAACATCTGAATAAGATCTTAATTTTTGAACACTATAAGCTGAGTCAATGTAAACATATTTCATTGCTTTTAAATTCAAATTAGAAACCAAATAAGTTCTTTGAAAGTGTGATTGCTCATCTGGTACATAATCCGGAAGCATCACAAACATAAAGGATATTCCGATTGGAATCATGAATAAAACAAACAATAAATCAATTCGGTCTTTCATTCTTTTAAATAAATAATAGAAATATACACAGAAGATGTAGACGAACACAACAATTAAAATCAGGCTAACTATACTAAATTTTCGATCATCCCACCAATAAGAAAGATATCTTAAACCTGACAAAACAGATGCCGTTGCTAAAATCCATTCTATGACAAACAGCCAAATCAATTTTATACGTTTAATATTTTGCTCCACTACCTTCAGTATTTTACTATCCTTATGATTTTTAATAGTTATCCCTAAAGGAATGAGTAATAACACAAAAGGTGTCATATATATTAACATTCTACTCATATCCGCTATCCTCTTCTCTTTTTACAAATAAATAAACCCGCTTGTTTAGTAACAACAATCTTACCATTATTCTCTAACAATTCTTCAATATATTCTTTGAACTCATTTAGTCTAGGGCCCAAGATTTCATTTTGATTGCCATGACAAGACATAATATAATCAATCAATGGTTTTGACTCGGTGATTTCTAAAGAATCTTCATAATCCTTTCGTTGAACATTGAAGAAGTATTCTTTTAAAATACTTTCACCATTCTCTAAACCAAAGATATCATACAAACTATGATTTGATAGATTAATTCTAGAATCAAAATTCTGTACGATTTCTGTGATTTCTTTCATATGGTTCTTACCATATGTACTACAATAAAGGATTCCATCACTTTTTAGTACTCTATCTATTTCTTTTAAACCAAGATTTAAATCATTTAAATAGAATAAAACATGATTGGCAATAATAGAATCAAAGTACTCATCTTTAAAAGGAATCTTTTCAGCATCTGCCACAATACAGTTAAAATCAGAACCTAATTTATTTCTTACTTCTTCAACCATACCTTCACTAATATCCGATAAGAAGATTTCTCTATTTCTTAAATCAATTCTATTTTCTTGCCACAATTTACCATTACCACAACCAAGTTCTAACAATCGATTGAATTTACTAAAATCAATTTGATTGAATAACCAATTAAACCAACCCTGCTTATTTGTAGAATACTTTTCATGTAGTGATATACGATCATTTAAGTTCTTTGCATTCTTATATTGTTCAATAATATTCGTTTCCTCATTCGATAATTGGACTAAAGATAGAATCATATTCCAACTTAAATCCGGCGTTTGACTCGCTCTTTTTAAAGCATCCTTTAAAGATTGTAAATGACTAATCTTGTCTTCAATCAAATTAATCTGTAACTCAAAGCTTTCTTTTAAGTTCGTATTATCCATAACCATAGGAAAGATTTCTTCAATACTAAAACCCAAATGTTTTAAAGATAAAATCTTCTGTAATTTTAATAAATCTAAATCACTATATTGACGATACCTATTTTCCATAACAAAAGAGGGTTTTAATAACCCTATTTTGTCATAATATCGAATTGTTCTTTCACTCACATTCGCTAGTTTTGCGAATTGTCCTGTCTTGTAGTAATTCATTTTTCAATTTTAGGATATGTAAATAGTCCTTTATCCAAATCAAAATTAGGATTATGGAAAGGATCTCCATTCTTTAAAATCTCTGGCCATTTCTTTTGGAAACGAGCAATTTCACTTTGGAAACGAGCTTGTTTTTCTGGTGTATCCTCTAAACCTCTAGATTTAGATTCATAGTGATACCAAACAGAGAATACATCTTCAACAATCCATTTATTTAAGCTTCTAATTTTTAAACATAAATCAACATCGTTACATGCAACTTTAAAGTCTTCATCAAAGCCACCAACTTCGTCAAAGATTTCCCGCTTTGTCATTAAACAAGCGGCTGTTACTGCAGATACATCCCATGAAACACGAGGTCTACCCATATATCCAAAATCATTTCTATCAATTAACGAGAATGCAGCTGTCGCATAACCATGATATCCAACTACGACACCACAATGTTGTACTGTATCATCTTCATACAATAATTTGGCTCCAACAGCACCCACATCTTCTCTTTGACATACCCCTAGCATGTCTTCAATGGAATCTGGTTCAATGACTTTTGTATCATTATTTAAGAACAAGATATATTCACCATGCGTGTATTTCACACCATAGTTATTGATCTTTGAATAGTTAAAATCACCCTCATAATAAATAACTTTTACATTTGAATATGTTTCTTCCAATTCTTTATAGTAATCAAATATTTCTTGTTCAGTCGAGTTGTTTTCAACAATCACAATCTCTATATTTGAATATGTATTTACATTCATTAAAGATTCAATACAACCCTTCAATAAATCTTTATGATTGTAGTTTGGAATCAAAATAGATACCAACGGATGATCTTTCACTGTATATTTACAATGATACATTCCATATAAAGGACGAGGCAACATTTCAACAGTCGCATCAATACCAACACGTTTAAAATGGGATTCAATGGCCTTTTTACCAGATGTGTAACAATACATCTTACTTTCTGGATCCATAGCCGTTGATAATGGGTGCATTCTCCAGTGATATAAAATTTTTGGAACGTGGTGTACACTATTTGCCTGCTCTACACATCTAAAGATAAAATCATGATCTTGTGATCCATCATATTCACTACGCATTCCACCTACTTTACGAACAATATCCATATTTACAACAAAGAAGTGTGTAATGTAGTTATGAGAACACAATAAGTCAATACTGAAATCTGGTTTAAAGTGTGGATCTTCAAATTTCTTTGTCTTATCATTCAACTTATCTTCATCCGAATAAACACAATCATGATGAACTTCCTGCATAGAAGCTACAAATTCATATAAACAATCCGGTGTCAATAAATCATCATGATCAAATAATCCTACATAATCACCTGTAACTAATTCTAAGGCACCATTCATATTTCCAGAAATACCATAGTTTTTTTCTAATTTCTTAAATACGATTCTTGAATCATCCCCATAATGTTCTTTCACATATTTTTCTACCGAATCATTTGTACTTCCATCACCAATACACAATTGCCAATTAGAATACGATTGATTACGTACAGAATCAATCATTTCTTTTAAGTACTCTTCTTTCGTATTAAATGTCGCAACAATGATACTAATCATTGGAGAAAATTCAAATTTTGTATTTCTTTGTCTTTCTAATTCTTCTTCCGTTACTTTAGTGGCATTAAACCATTCATCATATTCTGCCCAATTATTTGAACCATGAACAATACGATCAATAACACCAGAAAAACCTTTTTTCTTTAAAATTCTAAAACCATTCTTAAAATGTTGATAACTCAACATTTTAAATAGTTTAGGAACTTTTGAAAGCACATTTTGACTTGGCGTTTTTTCTTGAAGAATCTCTTTACTTTGATAATTCTTAGTCTTCAACACAAAACTATACTTTTCTTTTGCGTTTCCTTTCCATTTGATAGTGTATCCACAATCAATTTGGTCTTCACCCACAAAGAATAAGGAATATAAATCCACTCTACCTTTTGAATGAAATTCAATATCCACCTTTTTTCCATTTGAATCAAAGACAGAATATTCAATTGGATCTTTCGCATACGAATAAGCCCAGCCTTTTAGTTGATAAGTTTTTGTTTCTTCATTGAAAGTAAATTCATCAATATATGTGTTAATTTCTCTTTTGTCTCTGTATTTATTAATTTTTCTTTGATCATAATTTAAAATACTCTCACTACATACATCTGTATAGGCAATGATTTCAATGGATTTAGGTTCTTCATTACAATCGATAATCAAACGAAACCCAATATGCGTATTCTTAAAACCTAAATCATAGCCATTTATAATGTCTTCACGACCTGGTCGAAATAACTCGAAATCAACTTCTTTTCCGTCCAGTTTAATGTGATAATTGACACTTTCATTATCTTCTTGATAGCACCAGCCAACAATGGTAATAAATTGTTTTGCTTTTAAATCATGAAACTCAAATCTTTCAATACTATATTTTAAAGCCATACTACTCACACCTACAATTCTTCCGCAAAGCCTTTTTCTAATTTCTTAAAAATCATGTATCCAACAATAACAACAACTAGTGAGAACACAAACACTAATCCTAATGCTGCAAAATCAGGCCATTGATGATACATAAACGCGTTACGATAAGAACCAATAATGGTTGTCAACGGGTTAATTGTTATTAGTGTATATAGAATACCTGCGCTTGATGCAGAGAATTGGCTTAGGTGATAAATAATTGGAGTACCATACATCAACATATTTAAAATGAAGGCTACAATGTTCTCAATATCTTGTACATATACATCGACTGCACTTAAAATCAATACAATACCTAATGTTAGTAAAGATTGAACGATAAGAATTGGGAATACCGCAATAACATGATAACTAAGTCCTGTACCTGTTCCAATACAGAAAATAATGATAATTAAGCATGAAATCAAAAAGTTTACAATTCCACTAAGAACTTGTGATAACGGAATGATTTCTCTTGGGAAATATACTTTTTTAATAATTCCCCCATTTGCCTTAATCGAACTAGTTCCCATATTTACGGATGTCATAAAGAATGTCCATGGAATAATACCTGTAATCAAATAAATTAAGTAATTTTCACCAGTTACTCCACGACCAAACAAGTATGGAAATACAATCCAATATACTATAACTTGTAACAATGGATTTAAAAATGACCACAAGATTCCTAAAAAAGATCCTTTGTATCTACCACGAATATCCTTTTTAACATTCGTTTTTAATAACTCTCGATAATTATAAAGATTTTTAAATATACTCATACGCCATCACCTTCTATACATTTTCAAACTCAATTTCTTTTGAGGCCAAAATACATTCTTTCTCTTTACACTCAACTTTAAATTTATGTTTACCTTTTTCTAAGGTTGTTAAATCATACTGGAATTGCCATCCAATAGTATTTACATCCATAAATCCAACATAATGATCAAAGTATGCATCATATACATCTTTTCTATATGTACGATCCACTTTAATATCCATAGGATTTCCATCTAAATAGAAATGAATTGTGGCATCATCTGAATCCGAGATTTGCCATCCCTTAAACAAGTGTTGTTTATCTGTTGCATCCACTTTTGAAATATCTCTAGGACTATCAATATAAACAACAGCCCTACTTTTTTGTTTACCACTCTCAATATTCTTTTGTCTTTCCTGCTTATGGTCTTGTGCCACTTGTTCTAGATATTCATCCACTACATAAGTAGGATCCCCATCTAAACGTAACTCACCTTTATAGATCCAGATGACACGAGTACACAAGTCTTTTACAACTTCCAAACTGTGTGTAACAATCACAATTGTTTTATTTGAATCACGCAATTCTCTTAATTTGTTATAGCACTTTTCCTGGAAGTGTTGATCTCCTACAGCTAGAATTTCATCAATCAATAAAATTTCAGCATCTACATTAATGGCTACAGAGAAAGCTAGACGCATATACATACCCGAAGAATACGTACGAATTGGGTTATCAATAAATTCACCTAATTCACTAAATTCAATAATGTCATCAATACGAGCATCAATTTCTTTTCTAGTTAAACCAAAAATAGATGCATTGAAATAAATATTTTCACGACCTGTAAAATCTGGGTGGAACCCAGCCCCTAACTCAAGCAATGAAGTTAACTTTCCATCCGTTTCAATCGTTCCTTTTGTTGGATAAATAATTTTAGTCATCAACTTTAATAAAGTTGATTTACCAGAACCATTCACACCAATTAAGGCTACAGTTTCCCCTTTTTTGATATTTAAATTTATATTGTTTAATACCTGATGAAACTCAGGCTTTTTTCGATTCCAAAATATTAATTTTGTCTTTAACGTATTTGCCTTATCATATTCAACCTTGAACTGCTTCGACATATTACGTACTTCTATCGCATTTGTCTTATCCATTGGATTACCTCTCAAACATTCCTATTTTAGCATATTCACATCAAAAAAAGAACAAAAGTCCTCTTTATATCTTTGTAATTACTTCATTCCATGATTTACAAACATTCGGGCTTGTGTTCTTATACGTTGCCAAACTGAAAACATCTTCTTTCAATATAGCCTTTTTCATCTTTACTTTTAAATCGTCTGCATCATTCACATCAAAGAAACAAACGCCATCATATGTTCCTACAGTTTCATGAGCATATGGTAAATCAGCCACAATCATGGGTAAATCAAATTCCTTCGCTTCACTTATTGGTAACCCCCAAGTTTCAAGCTTTGAAGGAAAAATTAAACAACTGGATTTCTTATAATACGCAAATACATCATCTAATGATAATAATCCAGTAAAATGAATGTTCGAAACAGAATTGTACTGATTCACAACATCTTTTGCGTATGTATCTTCAGAACCATCAATTGTAAGCACAACTTGATATAAGTCTTGATTGATTTCACGATTTAATCTTTTTGTAGCTTCACAAATAATTTCAAAATTCTTAAAATGACGACTCACACTTGGAAAAAAGAAAGTATACGGTTGAATCTTTTCAATATTTTGATATTTACTTGTATCAATCCCATGTTCAGCACGCATTACACAGATTTGATTCAAATCCATATTCAATAGCTTCTGCATGGAACTGGCAATCCAATCTTGTTGAACAATGACATAATCATTGGCATGCACATTGATTTTATATAAATATTTATAGAATAGAGAAAACAAGAATACTTTCTTATTATATTTAAAATCTTTCCATCCCGCTTTATACGCAAACGTTGGATTATGGAAATATGTAACTTGATGTTTCGCATGTACTTTTGGAGTCATGTCATGAATTGAAATCCATAAATAGATATCTTTGTCTTTCGAATATTTTTTAAAGTACGAATACTCATAATACATTCTTTTAAACCAGCTTTTACGTGATTCTGGAAGTTCAATAATCTCAAAGTAAGATTGGTATTTTTCAAACAACGATACCCTATGTACAAATAGTATGAAATGATATTTTTCATATAATTTGGATTCAATAATTTCATCACAGAAATTGTAATAAACCGTTAACGTACCACCTTGAAATAAGTTAATACCCGATACAACAATCATTGGTTTCATGACTATTCACCATCTTCAGGTAATGGTTCTTCATTTATAGAAGGTTCTTCATACGTTTCTTGATCTGTATATCCATAATCATAGTTTTGTGAATAATCATAATATACACTTCCTTGAGCCTGAGCATTTTCCTGCTCAATATAGCCTTCAGCCACACCAGCGGCTCCTGTATCATATTCATCTTTGATCTTATTCGCTGATTTTCCATCAAGTACAGCTTCAATCTTTTGACGAGCAATACTAACACAATAATCTTCTGGCATGACAACCGAAAGCTCTTGAGCCATAGATGCACAAACTGCCGAACTATTTGTACCTCTTAATACATAGTTTTGGAATTTCCAATTCGGCATAGCCTGCAATTCATATTGAAGTAATGCTGTGATTTCATTGGTTGACATATTTGTATCAAATGCATTTTTGAATGATTTTAATAACTTTGTGTAGTTTGTCAAAATCTTTGAAGAAGCTGCCTTTTTAATAATAGCTTCCAATACTTGTTGCTGATTCTTTGCACGCTGAATATCACCATCTACATAGGCATGTCTTTCACGAGCATAAGCTAGAGCTCTAGCTCCGTTTAAGTGATTCCATCCTTCATGAACACCTTCCAATGCCCAATCCGCATTTAATCTTTCTACAGCCATTCCTTCAGGCACTTCAATATCAACACCATCCAATGCATCTACTATATCTTCTGCACTTGAAAAATTCACTCTAAATGTATAGTTGATATCAATACCTAATAAGTTTTCTACAGTTTGTTTCGTTTCTTCAATACCATACATACCCGTATGTGTTAATTTATCATATCCATATGAAGTTTGAACATAATAATCTCTAGGAATATTTACCATCAATACAGTTGACGTAGTTGGATTTACCGTAACAATCATATCCACATCACTTCTTGATAATTCATCAATATCTCCATATGTATCATTACCACTGACAAAGATCGTAAATGGATTCTTTGTGATATCATCAACCACTAATGCATCATTTTTGTTATTTGTATAATACACAGCTTGATAAATCGATTTTGTTTCATTTGAAAAACCACTATACTCTTCCATTTCCTCTACGTTTGCACGATAAATTTCATTCATCACAATAGCCTGAATTTCATCTTCATATAGTGCTTTTACTAATGCTTGCAAGTTATCATATTTTTTGTATGAAAAAGTAATATTTTTTTAATTTTTTCTGGTTCACTTCTTGTTCCCTATCCAGAATCAATGTTTCTTAATTCTACCAATCTTTTTCGTTCTTTTAAACTCTGAATTTCTTCATCATGATCCGTTTTTGGTAATTACTGAAATTGTATTTTTAAATAGATCCCCTTTTTCTGCACCTGTAACAGAAGTTAGTGTACTGTATGTCTCATATAAATATACGTTTCCAAATCCCATAGTACATCCTACTAGAATCACTAAAATTACACTAATCACTTTTGTCCAAATCGCATGTGTCACAAAATTAATTAATAAAATTAAAATCGCATTTAAAATCACAATAATTAAGATGACTGGTAATAATAAATTACTAGGCAATACATTTAATGTCACAATTTGATATGCCGCAAAGCCGGACAAAACCAAAAGTACAATTGATAAAAGTGCTGCAAAAATTCTATATATTAAGCTCGTTGTATTCTTTTCCATGCAAGATCTCCTTTATAAACATATCGTATTCTACCACAATCCATAAATTCTATAAATATTCTGGATAATTTTGTTTTAAAAATCCAAGCAATTCTGTATATTCCTTTTTCTTTGATTGATTGATCAAACTAAAAATACATTTCTTAAATTTATAATAACCATATTCAAAACGTACCTTTTTCTTATAATCCAAATGATTCTTTTTTCCATAATAAATCATTGAATCCCAACTCATTTTAATACGCTCTTTAGATGCGTCTGTACATCCACCCTCTAAATGAATCATTTTTAACCCTTTATTGAATTTCACTTCTGCATGAGGATATTTATTTTTTATACGACTTGTTACGTCAGACTCTTCAAAATACATAAATATGTTCTCATCAAACATGCCCACATTCATAAACATATCTTTTCTTACAAATAAGTTTGCTCCTGTTATAAACATGTTCTTCTCATTAAACCGCCCCAATTTATTCCATAATTTAATTGTCCAATTTCGCCACAATTTTGTATTGTACTCAAAATAAAAGGAGTACCCTGGACTTAAGTCCTTCTTCACCAATTGAATGCCTTCAATCGCTAAATTTGAATTCTTTTTAAAATCTGAATAGATTTGTTTAAAAATCGGTTCAATCAACACTATATCTGGATTTATAAAACCAATTACCTCTCCCTGACTTATTTTAGCACCCACATTATTACCAGCACCAAAACCTTTATTGTCGGAAGGTATATATTGAACATTTTGTATACTAGACTGCTTCACGAAAGACTCTACTCTTTCATTGACAGGACTATTATCCACTACAATGACTTCTAAATCATCCTTTAAATCATTGTACTTTTCAATTGAATTTAAACAATCCAACAAAATATCTCCATTTTTATATGCCACTATAACTAATGAAACCTTCATATCTACCTTCTTATTCCTTGTTTTAAACAAAATACCAAATCCATTATACGTGCTCTTGGTGTTTTAATTACTTTATAATACGAACTGAAATTCTGAAATAACACTCTAAAAAAACTACCTTTTTTCAAGTATTGAATATGTTTCTCACAAAAATCAGAATAACAATCAAAATCCACAACATTCTTTTCAAAATCACAATCTACTTTTCTTAATACATGCATCACATGTAAAGCAGATTCACAAAATGCAGTACGCGCATATAAAGCATCCTTAACTGTGTTTGATGTCATAACATCTTTTAATCCAATCGCATTTTTATCATGTATCCTATATTGAAATAAGGGTGCATTATAAAAATACATGGAATTCGTTTCACTTGCCAATAATACAATCAACCAATCATGTACAAACTCTTCTGTAAAACATTCTAGAAAACGAGCACATAATTTCTTAGTTAAACATAAGGCACAACCTTGAAAACTATTACGAATCGATAATTCATAAAAACTGATTGGTACTACTTCATTAGTTTCAACCTTCTTCATTAGAAGATTATTATTGGACATTCTAGAATCTAAAGGAACCGTAAAAACATCTCCCTTTTGATCTATAAATTCAAAAGAAGAAGCTAGGACTGAAATATTCGAATTCTTTTCCATAATAGAAATCATATCTTCTACTTTATTTACTTTCCAAATATCATCTTGATCGCTTAAGAAAACATAGTCTCCATGACATAATGAAATTGCTTTTTTGAAATTCTTTTTATACCCAAGATTTTCTTCATTCTTATATAACTTAATATCTATATCTTTATGAGATAAAATATATTGTTCAATAACACGAACTGTTGAATCACTAGAACAATCATCTACAATAATAATTTCATCCACTTTGCGTGTTTGATTATAAATAGAATCTAATTGTTCTTGAATATATATATCCCCATTAAACGTAGCCATCGCAACTGAAATCATCGAATCACCTTTTCTTTCAGCACATACAATAAATCCATAACTCTTGCCTTCTTTGTTTTAATAAGTGAATAATAAGGACTTGTATTTTGGCACAACAACTCAAAAAACTTCTTATTTTCCAATGCTTGAATATGTTGATTAAAAAAAGCACTCATATGACTAAACTCTTCTTGATTCTCTTGATAATAATCCGAATTTGCCAATCGAATTATAGCCAAAACATTTAATGCATTATATGCATTCTGTGTACGAATCTTTAATGTATTTGCTCGTTGCAAATGTTCTTCTTTTGTTTGCGTATCATATTGTGCACCAATAGAATTCTTTTCGTGCAAACGATACTGAAACAATGGCTTATTATAAAAGTACATACTACTATAACTTGCCGCAATACTATTAATTAAATAGTCATGTTCAATATCTGTAGAGTAATGTTCTAAAACTAAATTCTTGATCCATTTATCCAATAAAAGTGAACAACCTTGAAAATAGTTCATGGCAAGATAATCCAAGAAATCCACTCGATATAAACTATCTTTTTCAACAGGACGACAATATAAATTATTATTGGATCGACTCTTATCCAGTTTCATTTGTATTTCTTGATTCTTATCATCAATATAAATAAAAGAAGAAGACAATACATGCATATTCGAATGAGTCTTCATAATATGCACCATTTCTTCTACTTTATTAGGCAACCAAATATCGTCTTGGTCACACAAAAAAATATAATCCCCACTACATAATTCCATAGCTTTTTTAAAGTTAAGACGATACCCTAGATTCACATCATTTTGTACTACCTTAACTGGATATTTTTTTAATAATTCTATAGTTGAATCACTCGATCCATCATCACAAACAATAATTTCATCTACTTTTAAAGATTGATTAAGAATGGATTCTATTTGTTCGCAAATATATTTTTCACCATTATACGTAGTCATTGCGACTGAAATCATTCTTAATCACCTAGCTTTCTAAAAAATTCGATTTAAAGCCTCATCCAATGTGGCATTAAATTTCTTTGTCGTAAAGTATGTGTTATACAAATTCTGAATATTTCTTCTTCTTTGAAGTTGCACATCCATACTTTCTGAGCAAACCCTTTCTGCCACTTCTTTTATATTCGACTTTTTCAAATTGAAACCAATATCCCATTCTTCACAAAAATCTTTTGTGTCCCCCTTAATTGTATTTATGATAGGAAGTCCCGCACACATATAGTCTAGTGACTTCATAGTCAACCCAACTACTACACTCGACTTCATGACATTAAAGCCATAATTACACTGATCAAACACTTCTTGTTTGCGTTGAAAATCGTATACTTCCTTATGGTCAACTACATTGACTCCTACACATAATACTTCTTGAATGAAATATTCTTTATTTTCACCATCACCAATAATATGTAACGTACACTTTTTATGAGTACTGCACTCCCTTAAAAAAGCAGTGATTCTAGGAATGTCTATAATATTATTAATAGAACCCAAGTAGCAGAACTGCAACTCATTCTCACTTAAATACGGATTCATTGGCAAACACTCTCTATCAATTGCCCAATATAGAACATTTCCACAATGTACATATTTCTTAAACAATTCACATTCACAGAAAACAACATCCCCACTTGATAAATACTTATCACGATTATTCTTCCATATTTTAAATGGCAATAATCCCTTATATCGATCAATCGGCATGGATTCTGGCCATAAATCAATAATGTCATACATCACTTTAACATTATGATGTTTCTTTTTATATTTCGCCATTTCTTTTACAAGCGTATTACACGGTATAATACAATGAATTAAATCTGGTTGAATGTCTTCCATTGCCTTTCTTGCCTTTTTAGAAAACTCAATATGAGACAAGATTCTGTCCGCAGAAAGATTCTTATGATACTCACGAACAGAAATCACAACATCAGCTTCAGCTTGATAAACCGCTTTTTTTCTATGCGAAAAATTTGAAGTTACACTCACAACATCAAACCCCTTAGAAGTGTAGTATTTCTTCAATAAATGAATACGATCCAAACATGTATCAAACGCATATACTAATGCTACGACCATACAAAACCCCTCAACCTAAATATGATATAAACGAAGACCTTATAACTATCCCCTAGTTATTATTATCTTTATTATGGATACTTCCCGTACCACCTTCGACAACCCCATCATGTTTTAACACTGAAAAGATTGTCATAAAAAAACATTTCACATCAAAAGAAAAACTTAAATTCTTACAATACTCTCCATCAAGCTTAGCCTTCACATCTATTTCCAACTCATCACGACCATTTACCTGAGCCCAACCAGTAAGACCAGGAAGTACATCATTAGCGCCATAATGATCTCTCAATTCAATTAAATCATATTGATTCCATAGAGCAGGTCTTGGACCCACAATTGCCATTTCCCCTTTAAATATATTAAACAACTGTGGAAGCTCATCCAAAGACGTCTTTCTCAAAAATTTTCCAATACTCGTAATATATTGATCTGGATTTTCCAATAAATGCGTAGGCATGTCTTTCGGTGTATCAATACGCATTGTTCTAAACTTTAAAATATTAAAATAAGACTTATGAATTCCCACACGCTTCTGCTTAAAAAACACAGGCCCCGGAGAAGTCACCTTAATTAAAACCATTAATACAATCAATAGTGGAGATAAGATTATGATTCCAGCCAAACTCAAAAGAAAATCTATCGTTCGCTTTCCATATTTCGAATACATAAAAACACTCTCCTATTTTTGTAGAGAATTTCTCTACGTAGAAAAGTATACCATAATAAAAAGCCTGAAACAAAAAAAGTTGAAAAAGTCAAATCATATTCTTGTAATATCATCTTTATATAAGGGGTATATTAAAATTATGTGATAATGTCAAAAAAAGATGGATCATAATCCACCTTTAATACAACCCTTTTTAATATCCAATAATATCAAAATCAATGAAACGCCCAAAACAATATGACCAATACCCGAAACACCAGAAATAAAAGCAGATACAACATTCAAATCTAAAACTTGAACAATGCCACGAACTACTAACATAATAGCCGTTAATTTAAGACCAACATTATAAAACAACACTGCACGATTGTTTTTTAAATTAATGTTCATTGAAACCAATCCAAGAATCAAAAAGAACATCATACCCAAGATAAAATAATGTGTATGAACAACCGATAAAGTCGTCCAAGCAGTATAATCATTCATCCTCGTAAATTCACGATAGAACACTCCACTAATCATAGCCAATACTGTATATACAATCGAATAATTTATATATCGTTTCATCATTAATACTTCCAAATCAAACAAATTACGAACCTGCCTCAATAAATCATCAACAGATATGCCCATATAAAAAGAAGGCAGAAAATTAATTCTACCTTCAATTCAAAATACTAAAAATCATTTTCTTCTAAGAAATCTGTAACACGCTTAACATATTGAGCACATAACTCATCTGTTTTCGCTTCCACCATGACACGAATCAATGGTTCTGTCCCGCTTGGACGAACTAAGATACGTCCTTCATTTCCTAAATCATTCGCAACTGAATCTACAACTTCTTGTAGTTCTTTACTTTCTAGACATGCATTCTTATCTTTAACAGTCACATTCTTTAATAACTGTGGATAAATAAACAATCCTTCACTCAATTCCTTCAATGATTTTCCTGTAGCTTTCATGATTTCTAGAATCTTTAAAGCCGTCATTAAACCATCACCCGTTACTTCATGTTCTAAGAAAATGATGTGTCCTCTTTGTTCTCCACCAACCCAGTAGTCATTCTTCTGCATTTCTTCAAATACATACTTATCTCCTACTGCCGTTTGAATATAATCAATCTTGTTGGCATCTAAAGCCTTATATAAACCTAGGTTTGCCATAACCGTTGTGACCACCATATTCTTGTTTAAATGATTGATTGATTTCATATAGCGAGAACAAATATATAAGATGTAGTCTCCATCGCAAAGCTTTCCATCTGAATCCACCATGATCAAACGATCGGCATCGCCATCAAATGCCAAACCAATATCATAGTCCCCTTCACGCATCATTCTTTGTAGTCCTTCAGGATGTGTAGATCCACACTTATTGTTGATGTTGATTCCATTTGGCGAATTGCTGATGGCATCCACTGTAGCACCTAAAGAATCCAATGTTTCAACCGCAGTACTTGTCGCAGATCCATTTGCCAAGTCACAAAGAATCTTCATGCCAGATAAGTCTACAGGAACACATTCTTTTAACCAGCTCATATAGATTTCTAGTCCATCTTCCCATTCGAAATATTCTCCAATGTGATCTCCAGTCACTAGATCTAAATCGGTTAAACCATCCATATATTTTTCAACTTCAAGAAGAAGTTCTTCTTCCATCTTCTCTCCATTGTGGTTAAAACACTTGATTCCATTATCATAATATGGATTGTGACTTGCACTTACCATGATTCCACAATCAAAGCGTTCTTTACGAACCAAATAAGAAATAGCCGGAGTTGGACATACACCTAATAAATAGACTTGAGCCCCCATGCTTGTAGCACCTGCCGCAAGACCTAATTCAAACATGTCTCCACTAAGTCTTGTATCTTTACCAATCAAGATTTTCGCATGTTTTTCTTTTCCATAATACCAACCTAAATATTGTCCAATCTTAATAGACATATCTAAAGTTAAACCCTCATTTGCCTTACCACGAACTCCATCTGTTCCAAAATACTTACCCATTTCATTAAAACCTCCACTTATTACATGTACTCAATTATCATAATCAAGTTAGGAATACAAGATTAATCCTTATAAAACTAACCAAATATATTCCTAGTAAGCTAACTATGCAGCTATATATTCTACTTACCATAAAAGTATATCACACCATAAAACATCATACAAAAAAGAAAGCAGACTCTATTGTCCACTTTCAATTCAAACTATTTATTTCTTCTACGCATTACTTCTACTGCACCTAATCCTACAATAGAAACACCCAATAATCCAGTAAACAATGTACTAGAAGTCTTTGTACTTGTATTTACTTTCTTATTCTTCTTAACATCTTTCTTAACTGTGTTATCCTTCTTTGTATCTGTTGTATTTGTAGTAGTTCCAGTAATTGGTTTAGCAGCTGGTTTTGTTTCAGGCTTTACTGCTGGATTAGTTTCTGTGTTAGTTCCAGGTTTTACCTCAGGCTTTGTTTCTGGAGTTGTTGCCTTTACATCTTCATAAACCAACATATATGAAGAGAACTTATCTGTTTCAAATGTTCCATCTTCATTTACTGGAAGCTTATCAATCTTTCCATCGTGCAAACGCAATACATAGAACTTACGACCATCCTTCTTTAAGTTTTCTGGAATAGCTACTTTAAATGTTAATTTCTCATTTGTTTCAGAAATTAAGCCCTCATTCTTATCGTCAATTACTAATTCAATTTCAATATCAAATGCATTTACTACTTTAGCATCCGCTTTATCAGCATATGCCAACAACAATTTTTTATCAGATCCATTCACTTCATTTTTCACAACAGGCTTAAATTCAATCTTTTTACCTTCTTTAACTGCAGCATCATATTTCTTCTTTTGTTCCTTAGTTAAGCTATTCACTAAAACTTCATTTGAATTCACACCTGAAATAGAAGCAGCATCTTTAGAACTAGAAGGTGTAGCTACTGTAGAAAGTTCCTCTAAGTAAATACCGAGAACATAATTTGTATATACTGAATCATTAGCGAAAGTATAATGAATTTGCTCATCACTAAATGACAAACCAGATCTCTTATATCCACTAGGACATAAAGATTCTAACTCATCTGTGCTGACTATACCATCTTTATCCAAATCTAAATCTTGAGCATATGTATTTACAGATTTAATTTGAATTAGTTTTCCATTATCACTTCTATAGAAATTAATTGTAGTCGGAGTTTTAAATTCTCCTTTTTTAACATATACATTTACTAAATATGAACCATCATCCTGTATATTACTTACCTCAAATGAATTTCCATCAAACACATAACCAACAGGAAGGTTTGTTATATCAGACGCTTTAATACTATCTAATTTACCTCCAAGCTTTGAATTTGAATAAGTACTTGAATAAACCTCTTTATTCGTAGCACTATCAATATAATGTAATTCATAAGTAGTTATTTCTGGTATATCCACCTGTTTTTCAGGCATTTTACATGCTATTGCACCATAAGTCAAATCATCAATTTGATATACATCAAAAGCTACTGGTCCACTACTAATAACGTAACCTTTTGGACTGAATTTTTTAATAACATAATCCTCAATTCCTGTAGTATCTTTACTATCGTATTCAAATGTATGATACTCTACTTCAGAATTATTAAAATAATCCTCACCCATCATTGTAGTTTTTAAAATTTTAACCGTAAATTTTTTCATTACTGGTTTATCATTATTCTTTGCAAGATAAATACGATACGAATCGGATCCAACACCAACAATACCCTTATAAGTACTAGCCCCTTTTTTATAATCTACATGATACCCATCAGGAACACAATTAATTTTTAAATACTGATACATACCACCATACATATACTGATCATCCTTAGATACATGAATTTTTTGACTAGTTTCTACACCATCTTTATTAATATATACAGTGTAATCTTCGGCTTCATCTTTAACAGTAACACATTTGATAACCCACGCATTATCATCTACCTTCGTAATCGATTCAATTTTACCAGTAGAATATCTTTCTTCAATATAATTCTTAATTTCTTTGTCAGTATAATCGTACGGAACTTCTACTTCAGATATATATGTATTCTTTACTCCATCAAGATAAGAATCCAATTTAATAGATTTTACTTTATAAAGAGTTAAAGTATACGTATTTGCAGCTTCATTATAATCTATTCCATTGGTATCAACATATTTATATCCTTCTGGTATAAAATTCTCTATGATATAAAAGAATGCGTCATTACGAGTAGATTCAAATGTATCTTCATAATCTTTTTGCGTCTTATCTGAAAATACTACTTTTATTTTAAAAGTTTGCAACGCTTCTTCTGGTTTCTGCTCTTCCTTTTTTACCAAAACCATTTGCCATTCTGTATCAGAAACTTTACATAGGCTACTAGCAGCACCCTTACCATCAATCATGTATCCTTCTGGAACACAATTTGCCACAATATAACTAGTAACATAATCATCTGTAGCATTTACATCAACATCAAAAGTGGTTGATGATGTTTTACCATCCTTAGTAATTTGTAACGTAATTGACTTAGTTGCAAGCTCACTACCAGATCCATTCTCTACTGGTTGATTTGCCACTTCAGTTGTTTCTGGTTCAGTTGTATTCACTTCATCATCTGCTAATACTGGTGAAACCATACCAGCTACAGTTACTGCACTCAACCCTAATGATAGTAACTGTTTCGTTAGTTTATTCATCTCTCTTACCCTCCTAATATATCTTGATTTTATAACCACAAAAAGTTTTCATCAACTAAAATTAAAGCGTTTTCATGAAAAACACACCATAAATCATCATATGAATACAAACTCAATTAACAATTGGTTATCTTTTTCAACATAAAAAAGAAGGCAAGCTCAACTTACCTTCTAATCAAACTATTTATTTCTTCTACGCATTACTTCTACTGCACCTAATCCTACAATAGAAACACCCAATAGTCCAGTAAACAATGTACTAGAAGTCTTTGTACTTGTATTTACCTTCTTATTCTTCTTAACATCTTTCTTAACTGTGTTATCCTTCTTTGTATCTGTTGTATTTGTAGTTGATCCAGTACTTGGTTTAACAGCTGGTTTTGTTTCAGGCTTTATTGCTGGATTAGTTTCTGTGTTAGTTCCAGGTTTTACCTCAGGCTTTGATTCTGGAGTTGTAGCCTTTACATCTTCATAAACCAACATATATGAAGAGAACTTATCTGTTTCAAATGTTCCATCTTCATTTACTGGAAGCTTATCAATCTTTCCATCGTGCAAACGCAATACATAGAACTTACGACCATCCTTCTTTAAGTTTTCTGGAATAGCTACTTTAAATGTTAATTTCTCATTTGTTTCAGAAATTAAGCCCTCATTCTTATCATCAATTACCAATTCAATTTCAATATCAAATGCATTCACAACTTCAGTATCATTTTTATCTGCATATGCTAATAGCGCTTTTTTATCTGATTCTTTTACTTCGTTCTTAACAACTGGTTTGAATTCTACTTCTTTACCCTCTTTAACTGCAGCATCAAATTTCTTTTTTTGATCTGTATTTAAACTATTAGTTAAAACTTTATTAGCCTTAGAATCCGTGATACTCGCAATGTCCTTTGAACTTTCAGTTTGATTTACTGAAGAAACTTTATTTAAACAAATTTCGATAGAACAATTAATATGTTTTTTATCGAATCCATCCATATAAGAAACAGCTGGTGCTGATTCAATCTGCATATCTTCATCAATTACATATCCATCTGGAATTGCTGATGCAAGTTCATCTAGTGCAACCACTCCATCTTTATTCGCATCATATTGATCTGCAACAATAGTAACTGTTTTAAACTTAGAAAGTGCTCCATTACTATTCACAAAAAATACAAGGTCTAACTTACTATCTTCATTACCCTTTTTAACTGTAATAGTTGCTTTCCTTGTCCCATTATCTACAATTTTAAATGAATTCCCAACCAATTTGTATCCAATTGGAACATATTCAATATCAGACTTTTCTAAAGATGTTTTTTGCGATTTCAAAGCCATAACTCCACTATAAGGCAAAAGCTCTTTTGTATCTGCATCCACAAATTCTACTACACAGAAATTAGATGGATATGTAGGCATTTTATCATTTTTAGTAGTTAACATATTAAATGTAGAATCATTAACCTGATGAATATCAAAAATTTTGCATTCTCCATTATATGCATTGTCTACTACATAATCTTTAGGAGCAAAAGTCTTTTCAATATAATTTGCGATTTCTGCAACTCCAGCCTTTGAATCATAAGTAAATTCTTTCGTTTCTACTTTAACACCATCATACATGCTTGGGAAAGATCCCATAACATTATCCCAAGTTCTCTTGATAATATTTAATTTCCATGTCTTTAATTCTGGATTTTTATCCTTCTTTACAACATTCACTCTAAAAGTATTGTCTTTAACATATTCAACATCTTTGATTTCAGCTCTATATCCTTCAGGAATGAAATTAGCTAAAATATAGTAAGAAATGTCGTATGAGTTATTATTCTCTATTTGTACTGTTTTTTGTTCTTCAACACCATCTTTATTAATAATCAACGTATACGTTTTCATATTATCTTCAGGCTTGGTTTCTGGCTTGTTATTGTCTTCAGACAATTTACGTACAGCCGCATGATAGACACCATTTTCATCAACGCCAACGATTGGTCCAGCACCACCAGCCCATACTACCTCATATCCTTTAGGTGGATTCTTGTAAATAATCTGTCCAATCTCATCATTATATAAGTTTTTGTTTACAGAAAGAGTTGTAGTTGCAACCACCTTTTTGTCTTCAGATTTATATAAATAGAATTCTACAGTAACATCTATCATTTCATCTTCTGCACTCTGTTTTTCATATACATCAAAACGATATGTATTTTCATCCACTTCCGTTACAGCTGCAACCGCTGGTGCAGGCAAACTATAACCATCAGGTAAATATTCTTTTGCGACATATCTATAAATCTCTGTATATTCAGCAGATGTTGCAACAGTAAAAGTAGTATTTTCAACTATTTCAGTACCATCTACATTATGCTTATAGATTTGTAGTGCATATTCCCTTTCTGTTTCCTTTTCTACAACAGGTGAATCTCCTGTACCCTGTGTCTCATCAACACCTTCGGCAAACACTGGTGAAACCATACCAGCTACAGTTACTACACTCAACCCTAATGAAAGTAACTGTTTCGTTAGTTTATTCATCTCTCTTACCCTCCTACATACAAACTCATTTTATAACCATGAAACAATTCAATCAACCATATTTAAAGCGTTTTCACAAAAAACTAACCAGAAATCATCATATGAACACAAACCCAATTAACAATTCATAACTATTTATAGTTATATTTCCAACAAAAAAAGAAGGCAAGATTTCAAATCCTACCTTCAAACAAACTATTGTTTTTTACTTCTACGCTTAGCCTCAACAATACCCAAAGTAGCTACACACATCATGGCTACATCTACTCCTAGACCAGTTTCTACACCGGTATTTGTAGAATTAGTTTTCTTAGCTCCAAATGTATTACCATTCTTATTTGTTGACACACCATTATTTTTATTTGTGTTGTTCTCTGTTTTAACTGCATGCTTTGATGTTTCCTGAATATATGTATCAAGAGCTTTCATAGCCTCATCATAAACAGTTTGAGCCTGAGCCTCATCCTTTTTAGCCTCTTCATATACAGAAAGCAAAGTCATATATTTTACATTTGCATTCGCAAACTTAATGTGAAGTTCATCTAAGTAGCCTAATAATTCTTCATCTGTAACACTTGAAGTATTTGCTCTAGAACCATTCGCCTTTACATCATCAATGACATCCAAGACTTTCTTCTTAGCTTCTACTTTAGAATCTAATTCATCTTTGGAATCAACTAACAAACTAATCCTCTTTGTAGTTTCTTTAATAGCCGCACTCGCATCTTCTGCATCCTTAGTATACTTATTAATTAAAGCGGATTGCGTATCTACTGCTTCAGAAGCATCCTTTACTGCTTTTGTAGCACCATTGTAATTGGCTAATGCCTTTCTAGCCTTAGCTAAAGAACTATTTTTTTCTTGAAGCAATGTATCTGCAGAAACAAATGCACTATTAGCAGCCACAGAATCGGATTCAGCTTTAGCTTGTACATCAACAGCATCACCATACGCTTTCTTTACTGGAGTTAATTTATCTGTAGCACCATTCAATTTACTTTCAGCTTCATCCAACGCAATATTCGCATCCGCTAATTGCTTTTCAGCTTCAGCCTTACTTGCATTCCAATTATTGATTTTGCTATTTAACTGATCAACTTGAGATTGTTTATCATCAACCACTTTATCTGTAGTAGCCTTATTTGTTTCCGCTAGTTCTTTTACCTTTTTCTTAGATGCAACATTTGATTTTGCCGTATCTAATTCACTCGCTTTTTGAATCTTTTCTGTCTCGGCATTTGTCTTGTCCTTTTTCTTATCTGCCACTTCTGTATTTGCAGCAACAAGAGCATTGTTTGCTTCAGCTACTGTTGCATTTAACTCCTTTTGTTTTGCAGTAGGAGCTTCCAACTGTTTTTTAACCGAATCTAACTGAACATTTGCATCATCTAAAGCTTTTTGTGCTTTTAAAACTGCAGAATTATCTTTTGCATCTGAAGCATTCGCTACAGCATCCTTCTTAGCTTTATACTCCTTATTAACAAGAGTAATTTTATTCTCATACTCAGTTAATTTCTTTTCAAACTCATCCACAGTCATAATGACATCGCTTGAATGAATTTGCCTAAACAAGAAATCTTGAGAATCATTTTTTCCATAATCCCCTATGGAAGAATGACCCATACCAAAACTAGTGAAGTTTGGGTGTACAATATTCAAATAATGTCCTACCTGATTATATTTATCAGGATATTTTTTAGATAAGTCATTAGCTGATAATTGCTTTAATGAATCATCAAATGTGTCATATATAGCCTTTTCTTCATCATACCAACCATCAAAAGGATCTTGATAACCCCATGATAAATTTTCTCCGGAATCATATATTCCTGAATGCTTTATGTTCTCTTGTGCCCAATCAGAATTTGCCTGTGCTAATGCCATTTCCCACAAACTTACATTCAACGCATTTAAATTATGTTTCGCACGTAAATCATTTGTTTTCTTAAGCCAAGGAATAACAGTTTTCATATTTTCTATACTAGTCGCATCGCCTTCCTGACCCAATTTAACGTAAGCTGCAATCTTCGAATATGTAGCGTTATTCTTATCAAACGCTTGTGAAGTTAATTTACCTAGATCTGCACTTACATATTCAAAGAATCCTTGAGTACCTTTATTAATTTGATCAATTGTACTCTTATTATCATTAATAAATGTATTTAGTTTTTCCTGAGCAACTTCCTTTTCACTCTTATTTGAATCAAAAGCTTTTTGAGCTTCAGTTAATGCTGTTTGAGCTTTATTTACTGCAGTTTGACACTCCGTTTGTTTTTGAGTTAATTTATCAACAATACTTTGATTATCCTTAGCATTTTTATCTGCTGTTTCATAAGCCTTTTGTGCATCAGATTGTTTTGTTGTAGCTTCTTCTAATGCTTTTTCAGCTTCATCTAAACTTATAACACTCTTATCAAACTCTTTTTGAGCTGTCTGTTGCATTGCTTCAGCCGCACTCAATTCCTTTGTTGCATTATCAAGAGCTGTTTGTGCATTTGCAGCTGCATTTTGTGCATCTGTCAATTCAGTATTTGCCTGATTCAATTCATTCTGAGCATTTGTTAAAGCATCACTACCCGTAAAAGAATCTACATTAGTTTGTGCAGCCTTAACCGCTTCTTGTTTAGCATTTACATCAGCTGCTGCATCACCATATGCCTTTTGTGCAGTATTCAATGCTTCCTTTTTCGCGCTTAAGTCCCCATTTGCCATAGTCAATGCAGAAGCAGCATCCTCATTTGCTTTTTTTGCAGAACTATAAGCAGTCTGAGCTTTTTCTTGTTCTGTTTCTGCAGTCTTTAAATCTGCATCAATAGTAGTCTTATCATACTTAGCCAATTCTTTATTTACTTCATCAAGCTTAGCCTGTTTGTCTGCCAAATCTTTTTTAGCCTCTTCTAAATTCTCTGCAGCACTCTCCTCATTCTTTGTATATTGATCCAATTCAGCTTGCTTAGAAGCAATTTCCTTTTCTAAATCAGAAGCCTTCGACAATAAGGTTTGATAATCTTCATTCACACTACCATATGCTTTGTCATATTGATTTTCTACAACAGCATATTGTTTGTCTTGTGCAGCACTCGCATCTTCTAATTCTTTTTTAGCAGCATCTGCATCAGCCTTCTTTTCATCTGAAACTTTTTTAACATCATCCAAATTACTCTTAGCTGTTTTAACAGAATCTTCTAGTTTCTCTTTCTGTGTCTTCTTTGCCTCTACATCTTCCTTGATAACTTCCGCATTTGTAGTTTCTTGTGCAAATACAGGAGTAATTCCACTAGCCGCCGTAAATCCCACGGCAGCACTCATAATGATTTTGTCTTTGACATTCTTCATCTTCAAATAACCCCCTTCGTAATGACAAAAAGATTCACTACCTCGCGAGAATAATACTCCTACTTCATTTGAATTTCATTAACCAATGTTCCTTTTTTTCTATAACATTATTTACTTTAACGCCAAAAAATAACTGACATTTTTATCAAAGCCTTAAAAAAAGGATATATGATAGACGACTAGAATTTTATAGATAACTCAATAAATAAAAAGAGAACTTCATGTTCCCTTATATAAGAAGTGCTACCATCTTAAACACAAATACTACAACCAACAAAATCCCAATCCATTTAATGAACTTAAATGCGACTTTGATTCCAAAATAAATTAAGGCTATTGAAACCACAAAACCAAGAATGTCTGACATCTTTCAACCTCCAATTTACCAACCATTTTAATTGATTTTTACCTTTCTTTCAATACTTGCCTTTGATATAATCTAAGTTACCAATAAAACAAGGAGTGATACAATGCGAACACCAGACTTAAACTGGATCAAAGACCCACGCGTCTTTCAAGTAAATAGACTACACGCTTATAGCGACCACATATATACAATTGGAAAGGACAAAAAAACCAAGCTCATTCTCACTAAATGGAACATGGGAAAATTCAACCTTTCAAAAAAATTATGATTCATGCTTTAAATTCTTCTATAATACAGAATTTAATGACTCGAACTGGAACGACATCCAAGTACCCGGACACATCCAGCTCCAAGGATTCGATAACCCACACTATACAGACGTTACCTACCCTTGGGATGGTCATGATGTGGTTAAACCCGGACAAATTGATATGGACAAAAACAAAGTCTATCAATATCGTAAAACATTTGATTGTCCACAAGACTTTATCGGAAATAAACTCATTCTATCTTTTGAAGGTGCAGAATCCAATATCTACGTATGGCTAAATGGTAAATTCATCGGATACGCAGAAGATTCCTTTACCCCAAGCCGCTTTGACATCACAAAATACACACAAGAAAAAGATAACGTACTCTGCGTACGCATCTTTCAAAAATGCACAGGCACATGGCTAGAAGACCAAGACATGTGGCGCTTTACAGGCCTATTTAGAGATGTCATGATCTATAAACAACCTAGTCTTCACATACAAGACTTAAAAATCGATACAGACATTGATCTAGACACAAACAAAAGTGTTCTTAGTTGTGTTTGTAAAATGAGCAGTAATGAATCTCACACACTACAAGCAAAACTATACGATCCACAAGGAAACATCGTATGGAATGGCAATATGCAAGATTCATTTGAAATCCTAGTAGAAAACACATGCCTATGGAGTAGTGAATTTCCAAATCTTTATCAATTAGAATTAGTATTATATGACACAAACAACGAAATCATTGAAACCATTCAAGAACAAGTTGGATTTAGAAAATTCACGCTCGAATATGGCATTATGAAACTCAACGGAAAACGAATTGTATTCCACGGCATCAACCGCCATGAATGGGATCCAAAAACAGGAAGATATTTATCTCAAGAACAAATGGAAGAAGACATTCATATCTTAAAATCACTAAACATCAACGCCATAAGAACATCCCACTATCCAAACAACAGCTATTGGTATAAACTATGCGACCAATACGGAATCTACGTCATTGACGAAATGAATCTAGAAACCCATGGAGCCCGTGATATCCTTCCACAAAACAAAACCGAATGGACAGATTGTTTATTAGATCGAGCTAGAAGCATGTATGAAAGAGACAAAAACCATGCCTGCATCTTAATGTGGTCTCTTGGAAATGAATCAGGAAGCGGATCCAATTTTATGATTCTTCACGACTACTTCAAAGAACAAGATCCATCAAGACTTGTCCACTATGAAGGCATCACACAAGATCGAACATTCGAAAACGCATCCGATATTGAATCTAGAATGTATACATCTCCAGAAAATGTGAAAGCCTATCTCGAAAGCCATCCAATGAAACCATTTATGCTATGTGAATATATGCACGCCATGGGAAATAGTCTTGGAGGCATGGAAGAATATACCAATCTAGAAGACGAATACGAACAATACCAAGGCGGCTTTGTATGGGACTATGTAGATCAAGCCATTTTAAAAGACGGACAATACTATTATGGACAAGACTTCGACGACTATCCAAACGACTCCAACTTCTGTGGAGACGGTATCCTTTTAGCCAATCGAGAAGAAACCGGCAAAAGCCAAGAATTAAAACAACTCTACCGCTATGTCGATATGGAAATCCATTTCGATTCGGTAACCATTAAAAATAAAAACCTATTCTACGACCTAAGTAAAGATACCTTTATTTTTGAATTGAAACAAAACGGACTCGTTATACAATCCGGCATCTTTAAAACAAGCGTAGAACCAGGCACTACAAAAACAATGCCCGTACAATTTAAACAAATCAATACGCCAGGCTATTACACAAAAACCATCTACTACAAAACACCCTTAGGAATTCAATCCTTTGACCAACAAGTCTTTGAAGTCAAACAAGACCAGCCCAAAGAACAAGCCATGCTCGTAGTAGAAGGCAAAGAAATAATCGGCATTCAATTTATCGATACCGAATACTTATTTGATAAACGAAAAGGTTTAGTATCCATTCAAGTAAATGATGAAGAAATACTTCAACAAGCACCAAGACCCGTCTTTTATAGAGCTTTAACCGACAATGATCGTGGTGCCAAACAAACCTATGCCAACTGGCTAAATGCCAGCCTATTTCAGAATGTAGTTGACTTTAAAATGATACGAAACTCCAAATGCGCACAAATGATCTATACAATACAACTTGAATCCATTGAAGAAGAATGTAAACTCGTCTATACAGTCTATAACAATCAAAGTATTCAAATCCAGTTGCACCTAGACAAAAACTCACAAAGACAAACACTACCACTCTTTGGAATCGAATTTGCTCTAAAAAAAGAGTTCAAAAACTTCGCCTACTTTGGAAAAGGCGAAAAAGACACATATATAGATCGAGACCATGCCTTAACCGATTTCTACTTTGAAAACGTAGACACAAACTACATTCCATACTTAAAGCCACAAGAACACGGCAACCACACAGACTGCAAATGGTGCAGCCTATCCAACGACACCATTCAAGTAAACATCAAGTCTGAAAAAATGGAATGCATGGCAAGCAAGTATTCCTTTATGCACCTATATAACGCTAACCACACATTTGAACTTCCACAAACCAATACAACCCATCTAAGAATCACAAAACAACAAATGGGCGTAGGCGGAATCAACAGCTGGGGCGCAAAAGTACAACCCCAATACTTAATTGACCAATCTAAAAATCTAGACTTTACATGTACACTCTATATTTCAAAGAAAGATTGATAAAAGAGAGCTGTAGTTTTGACTACAACTCTTTTTCTTTATGCATCCATTCTATACTGAACCAATCCATGACCATCACAAATCTCAACACGCGCCATGGCACCATTTACTACATACATATGCGGATATGTATGTCCAATATCCACCTGAAATACGACATCTATATCGGGTAGCGCCTTTTTAAAAGCCTGGTCATACCCAATTAAATCCGAAACATTCTTAAATAATACACGACCCACCAATATAGCCTTCGTATATTTAAAATACCTCATATACTTCATCTTCAATAAAGCACGATACACATCACATGAATTCATTGAAAAAATATCAAAGAACCAAATAATCCCATCCAACTTATAGCGTTCATTAAATTCTTTTACAAAATCATAAGGCGTGCCCGCCATATCATTTATACTCTCAAAACAACCACCAAGTAATCTACCCGATACACTACAATCACCCACATACTCTGTCTTTGTGTTAAGTATTGGAGCTCCATCATTATAAAAATCAACATCCTGATGCATAGAACTTGAATGCAGTTCACTATTCTTTCCCTTTAAAAAATCAAGACACAAACTCGAATATTCATTGATACCATATTCATCAAAACTACCCGCATTAAAACCATACACCGTAGCCAAATCACACTTACAAGTTATGGGAAACAATAAATTTGTAGGATCACTCGCCCCCAAGTACCACTTGGGATTCTTTTCAATCCAATCAAAATCAATATACGGCAACGTCTCAAACTGAAAGTCACCCCCAGCCGCCAACCATACAGCTCCAACACTAGAATCATTCACCAACGAATTCAATTCATCAACACGAGTTTTGGCATCAATACTTGGTTCACTATTATTACGAACACTAGCCGTTTCAACAATATGAAACCCATTGGATTCAATATACTCTATAGACGCATTAAAATTATCTAGCTTATGTCCTACACCACTCGACATAGCACAAACACCAATCGTATTATACTTCTCATTTAAAAACTTAGGATATTTCATACACAAAAAAACCTCCACACCCATTATAAAGGAAAAACGACAAGACACAAAGTCCTGCCGCATTTCCCATAGTTTTAAGATAGAAAGGAAGTTTTATGTATTAGCACTTAATACACTTTTATTATAATCCCTATACAACCATTTGTCTTTGTACTTTTTAGTGAATTTGTATTTAAATTCAATTACAAAACTACATCAGATCGTACACAAATGGTTTCAAAGGAAGTGTAACCAAAAATAAAAAGATAACTCAATTCAAATCGTAAATTCATCATTTTTGGTGAAAATTAAATGATCCAAATTGGTTATCTTTAAATTACCACTATCATTATTTTCAAAATCGCATTTAGAGTAGCGAAACAATCACTTGTAAATTTCTTATTTTGAGCTAAGAGAAGCTCGCTGAATAACTTTCTCACTTTGGGCTGAGATACACCCACTGTTAAAGTATCCACCTTGTACCATGATTATAACCTTGATTACTGTATAGTCAATCAATTTATTTACATTCTATACTTAGTGGTCAAATTATCATTACCATTTGTATAACACTTTGATAATTGTCCAATTAACTGTGTATTAATCGTTTTTCCAAATGCATAGGTCGTTCCAAAGAAACTTTTTTTATTTCTAGTAAGTTTAGAATCAATTTCATTCTCACTGAGTCTAAATTTATGAATCAATTCATTTCAAAGAGCAGTTACGTACTTCATTTACTGAATCCAAACATTTTTTTGAATTCTTCAACATCTTTTAGATCATGATGATCATTTGTTATTTGAATTTTGATTTTCTTTGTATCCGACATAATACGACAAAATCGATCTATATCAGAACCTTTAATTTTATATGTATCTGTAAAACTCTTGATTGCCATAATACCACTCCTAAAACAACTAATTTTATACCTACATCAAAAGAAATAACAAAGGCTTGTTGCCGTGGGCCATCTCACTCTTTTTCAAGTGCACCCTACATATCATGTATCAGCTTTCCAGGGGATTCTTTAAGCCTCGCAACATGCCCAATTAAAATTTAACCTTTTAAAATGTTTGTGTCAACGCACTTAGTATTGTATATTAATCACTTAAACACAATCCAAAATTCGTATAACGTTCCAACGAATGATTATCCATTTTAATAAACTGCCATGATTCTTTCATTGTTGTATTTATACAATAAGAAGGATCATTCATAAACTCAATAAACCCAGGTAAATCATTTGCGAATCTATCTTCAAATTCACATGCACACTTCTCTTTTTCTTCATCCGAAATATTCATTTTATTATGCAATGCATGATCTAAATTACTAGACATATAGTATGCTTCGTATGGAATACATTTTATAACTTTGGACATAGAACTAATCTTATTTATATTATTTCGTTTTCTCTCATTTCTATCCACAATTTTGTCTATATTTTTAACACAGATGTTGCGAGTTGTATAAAATGGTTTTTCATATCTATCATCCTGTACAATACATCCATCATCAATGTAAGCTCCATCCATGTCAATCAAATGTACTACTTTAAGAAAATCCTTTTTTTTAAATCTGTTTTGAGCTATACATGCTTTAACTATGTCTCCAATTTTTGCAGAAATATTTGAAGCATTTGTATTTATATCTGATGTTATATCACCATGAGTAACTTCAACCTTTACATGTGAATTACTGAAATATCGTGTTAGAATCAATTCTAAACTTCTCATATCAGACATGCCTTCAACAATAAATAGAATTACCTGTTTAGCAGCCACTCATTTCACCAGCTTTCCTAAACGCATGAGAAATCTCTGCATTTTCAGTCAAATCATAAACGTCATCATTTAAAGCAATATCTCTGTAATAGACATCTCTTAAATTATTATTTGCCGCAATATTCTTTAAACGAACATATCTATTTTTTGGATCTGTAGTTGTAAATGCTACAAACTTCTTATTAATTGTTTCCAATGGACGTAAATTATGAGAAGTAAAAATCAATTGACCTTTTCCTTGATCACCAATAATCTTTAACAATTCCCCTAATAAATACTCGTAAATACCAGCATCCAATTCATCAATCGCAACCACAATTGATGGTTGATTATATACTTCAATTAAAAGTTGTAATATGGAAATAATCTTCTTTATACCTTCTGATTCATACTTTAAAGGAATTGATTTACCATTCTTGTTTGAAACTAATTCAACACTATAGCCAATCTGATTATCCTTCAATAATTCTTTACCCAACTTTCTGATTTCTATTGTAAGATTAGGAATCAATTGTTGAAGAACAATATTCATATTTTCAATAATTCTATTTAATTTATTAAAAACTAATTCTGACACTAATGAAACTTGTTCTAAAGGGATCATATACGGACCTATTGATTTAGATTCATTTTCTAGGACATGAAATGACAACGGTAATATACCTAAACTTATAAAACCTGTATTTTTTGTATCAATAATAAATAATTCATGATTTGCAAAATGCACCAAAGTTTCTAAAATATAGACATGTCGTAAAAACTCTTCATCTTTACATTCTTTACTTCTATTTCGAACGACATCCAAAAATTCATTTGAAAAAATAAATGACTTTGATTCATTACGAACAATTTTTTTTGCAACCATTAAATTCAATTCGTCTAATTTAGACGTTCCAACCAAGGATTTATATTTTGATTTAGGGCCAAAAATTGCAGAATTCGTAGTATCAATTAATTTTGATTTAATAATTTTCTTTTGATCATCATTATATGCATAAGAAAGAACCTCATCAAAAATTACAGCCTTTTCTTCCCGCTCTACCTCACTATTCAAATTCGATTTTTTATCAATCATTTCTTTTTTTAATTTAAAAGAATATTCAACATCACTATGAACTTTCTTTTCATCTATAGTAAACTGTACTACAATTTTGCAAAAGCTTGCATCTACATTAATATGATTCGCAAAATCTAAAGATACACTTTGACCACATAAAACAGTTTTAACCAAAGATAATACTTCAATCAAAGCTGTTTTACCAGAACCATTCTGTCCATATAACCCTAAAACACTTCCATATGGGTAATTTTCATTGTTTTTAAATTCCAATTCACCCTTTTTCACGTTTTTAAAATCAAAAACCTGAATCGCAGCAATCCTCTTCATCATTAATCCTTCTTTCGGATTAATCTTAACATTTTATAATATTTATTGCAATAAATATTATTTTTTATACATTTTGTACAGTTTACTCATTATTTTAAATAGTTTAACCAACAAAAAAGAGTAGGCGCGCATTCCTACTCTTAAGGTATCCTCTATTAAGTCGCGATTTAAGAGAATAAATTGACGGATTATTTCTCACAGAAATATTATAGAGAGAAATAGTTCTATGTGCGAAAACGCTTTCACAAAACCAATAGTATTATATATCAATTTTGTTCATTGTGTTTGCACAAATTAGTAATCTGTTTACATTTTTTGTTGAGAATCATAAATAATCAAAGCCATGAAGACTAGATCCTCATCTTGTTCATTCAAAATACTATGACCCTTGCCACTCGGTGTAAAATAATGTTCCCCTGGCTTTAAATATAAAGTTCTTTCATGATTATCATCCAATGTTGCCACTCCAGAAAGAACGAAATAATCTTCGCCATCTCCATTATGCACATGATAACCAACACTACAACCCTTCTTTAAAGTGACTTTGGCATACACACGATTCATACCATGCATCTCTTGTGCACTCATGATATGTTCAAAATGCGCAATACCAGTACCACCCATAAAATTTTCTTTATCTACAACTACCATTTTCTATACCCCTAGATCAAAGAATTGTCTTTGAAATAATTGATCTTCATACTTGACTTCACTTCATCCAAAGTCTTTTCCGCTGTCGCATACGCCTTTTTCGTACCCTCTTCTAGAATCTTGACAACTTCAGGAAGTTTTGCCTGCCATTCCAATCTTCTTTCACGAATTGGAGCCAACTCTTCTTGCATAACACTATTTAAGAAACGTTTAACCTTCACATCTCCTAAACCACCACGCTGATAGTGTGCTTTTAATGCATCCAAGTTTTCATATTCCGGCAAATACTTTTCGAAATGCTCTGGCTTACAGAACGCATCCAAATATGTAAATACACAGTTTCCTTCAATCTTACCAGGATCACTCACCTTAATATGATCTGGATCTGTATACATACTCATAACTTTCTTCTTGATTGTCTCTTCATCATCCGACAAATAAATACAGTTACCCAAAGATTTAGACATCTTGGCCTTACCATCTGTACCCGGAAGTCTTAAACAAGCACAGTTTTGTGGCAATAAGATTTTAGGTTCTACCAAAGTCTCACCATAAATCGAATTGAATTTATGAACAATCTCCTGCGTCTGTTCAATCATAGGCATCTGATCTTCTCCAGCAGGAACCGTAGTCGCCTTAAATGCCGTAATATCTGCAGCCTGTGAAATTGGATAACACTGGAAGCCAACGGGAATACTCGCATCAAATCCACGCATCTTAATTTCAGCCTTCACAGTTGGATTTCTTTGAAGACGACTTACAGAAACTAAGTTCATATAATAGAATGTCAATTCTGTCAATTGACTGATTTCAGACTGAATAAAAATCGTTGTCTTACTCGGATCAATACCACAAGCCAAATAATCCAAAGCCACCTCTAAAATGTTTTCACGCACCTTATCCGGATTATCAAAATTATCTGTCAATGCCTGTGCATCCGCAATCATAATATAAATTTCATCATATTCTCCAGAATTCTGTAAAAGAACACGATTTCTTAAGGAACCCACATAATGTCCAATATGTAATTTACCTGTCGGACGATCCCCCGTTAAAATAATCTTTGCCATAAATACCTCACTATAATAATTTTTTCTTCGCAAAATTCCATGTGTCTCTACACATATCATCCAAATTCTTTTCAGCTACCCAGCCAAGCTGTTCCTTAGCTCTTGTAGGATCCGCGTAGCAAGTCGCAATATCACCTGGACGTCTTGGTTTGATCACATAAGGAATCTTGATTCCATTTACTCTTTCAAAGGCATGTACAATATCCAATACACTATATCCTTTTCCTGTTCCCAAGTTACAAATATGCACACCTGGTGTATTGTATTTTTCAATCGCTAATACATGACCCTTTGCCAAGTCGACCACATGAATATAGTCACGAACACCCGTTCCATCCGGCGTATCATAATCATCCCCAAATACACCAAGTTCTGGAAGTTCACCTGTTGCCACCTTCATAATATATGGCATCAAGTTATTTGGGATTCCCTTTGGATTTTCACCAATCAAACCCGATTCATGCGCTCCAATGGGATTGAAATAACGAAGTAAAGATACACTCATTTCTGGATTGGCGAATTGCACATCCGTTAAAATTCTTTCCATCATCGCCTTTGTAGCTCCATATGGATTGGTCGTAACACCAAGCTTACAGTCTTCTGTTAAAGGAACCACTTCAGGATCTCCATAAACAGTCGCACTTGAACTAAACACAATACTTGGAACATGATACTTTTTCATCATCTTGGCAACTACTAAAGTAGTCATCAAGTTATTTGTATAATACTCAATTGGCTTTTGAACACTTTCACCAACTGCCTTAAATGCGCAACAATGAATCACCGCATCCAATTTATTTTCCTTAAATACAGACTCTGTTTTTTCTTCATCTAACACATTAAATTCATAAAACTTAACACGCTTTCCTGTAATTTTATAAATCGATTCCAACACATCTGGTTTTGAATTTGAGAAATCATCAATCACGACAACATCATGACCACTTTCTAATAATTCAACACAAATATGACTACCAATATATCCAGTACCACCGGCAATTAAAATATTCATACTTAAAACCTCATTTCTACCAAACATTATAACCTATTTTGACAATACTACAAAATAAGAATCTCTTTACATTCCTTTTCTGTTAAAGATACAGCCTTATCCTCAAACCAAAGACAACCATTCTTCTTGTCATAATAATCAAATTTGATACTACGACCCAATTTCTTTTCCAACTGCTTCTTTTTAACCAATACAAGTTTAGGATTTAAACACTGATCATAGATCTTAAAAGCCAAAAGAAACTGTGAAACACTATGACAAAGTACAACCCTCTCATCTTCACTCAAATTATCTATACTCTTTTGTTGTGTCAAGACAAGATTAAACTTCTTTTTCGGATCCCGATATAGGAATGGATAGTACAAATAAAACATGGACTTACACTTTTGACATTGATGCATAAAATACGAACCATCATTCAAGCGAATACTAGCGACACTATCCATTTGTGCAATCACAACCGTATCTCTTTTTATCTCAAAAACATGCCCACAATGTGGACATGTGATTGGTATCATTCTTTCTTTCATTAAATAGATCGACAAGCCGATTTTAACCACTCAGCTTCATCACTCGTTAAATAAGGACTGATCTTTTCCAATACCTCTTTATGATAGTTGTTCAACCAAGCCTTTTCTTCATTTGTCAATAAAGAAACATCCAAACCATCCAAGTCAAAAGGTACAAACGTAATTGGCTCAAAATGCATGAACTGACCATAGTTATTCACATTGCCTTTTACGACAACCATTTCATTTTCATGACGAATACCAAACTTACCTTCACAATAGACACCCGGCTCATTTGAAGTAATCATACCCTCATCTAATACACACATTTCATTACGATGAGGTAAAACTTTCCATCTAAAGCCATTTGGTGATTCATGCACATTCAATAAGTGACCTACACCATGTCCTGTACCACATTGATAATCCACATCCTGATCCCATAGTGGTCCACGAGCTAGAATATCTAAGTTGATGCCTGAACATCCAAATAAGAAGTGTGCATCCGATAAACGAATATGGCCTCTTAATGCCTTAGTAAACCAATATCTTTCTTCCTCACTAATATCACCCAATACAAATGTACGTGTAATATCCGTAGTACCCTCTAGATATTGTCCACCACTATCAATTAGAAGCATACCCGAATTTGTGATTTCAACATTCGTTTCTGGCTTTGAAGAATAGTGCATCATAGCCGCATGTTCTTTATAGGCACAAATCGTATCAAAACTATCCTCTAAATAATTTTCTTGTTCACTACGAAGAACTTGTAATTTAGACTGAACGCTCATTTCGCTCATCTCTATCTTGCCCGCATTCTTCTTTAACCAATACATAAATTTAGTAACGGCCACACCATCTTTAATGTGCGCCCACTTTGTACACTTTAATTCCGTCTCATTCTTTAAAGCCTTCCATAAAATGATTGGACTCTCCTTAAATACTGGCTTAGCCTTTAAATTAGAAACAATCGCATAGTTTACACTCGAAGGATCCACAAGTACTAAACCATTCAATGCTTTTGTAGCCTCATACATATCATTATAGCCACAAACAGTGACATTATTCTTACTAAACTCTTTTTCACTCAATTCATCCAAACGAGAAGCATCCATATAAATAGAAGCCGAATCTAAAGATACGATGGAATATGCAAGCGCAACCGGGAAATTAGGAATGTCATGTGCTCTTAAATTATAAAGCCACGCAATCTGATCCACACTTGTAAGTACAATGGAATCGACTTTATTTTCCTTTAAAAAAGCACGCAAACGAGAAAGCTTACTTTCCATAGATTCACCCGCAAACTTTTCCGAATAATGGAAAGTTGGTGTACTAGGAAGCTCAGGACGATCTGTCCATACATCATTTACTAAATCTAGATTTACATTCATATTTAAGTGTGCCAAATCAAATACAGATTTATATGCCAAGGCATCCTTTGTATTCATGACACGACCATCAAATCCAACGGTGTCGTTTTCTTTTAGATTTTCAACAATATACGCATCCAATTCAGGAACTCCAGGCTGACCCATTCTCATTAAATCAATGCCTGTACCTTCCAATTGATTTGCCGCCTGAATAAAATAACGACCATCTGTCCATAGTGCAGCCTTATCCAGTAATACAACTAAGACACCTGCACTTCCAGTGAATCCAGACATATATTTACGACATGCGAAATATTCGCAAACATATTCTGTTTCATGAAAGTCAGACGTAGGTATAATATATGCCTGTACATTATTCTCCACCATCTTCTCACGCAATTTTGAAATTCTTTGAGTAATCATTTTTTAAATCCTTCTTTCCTCTATGCCAATTTCTTAAGCGCATCCACCTGGTATACCATATCCAAGAAATCAAATGCCTCACAAGAAAAACATAACACAATCATAATCAAAAATAACATCTTAATAATATATGTCACAAAATAAACCGCTTTGACACTATTCTCCAATCGCATATATTTAAAGTGTGACCACATAATAAAGAGTGGAAACATAAACAATGCACCTTGAAACAACCAATACATCCAAGTACGATTTTGTAGAAGGTATAAGATGTTGAATACCTTATGCGCATGAAAATCAATCATGAACTGATTGATCACAGCCACCGATGCATGCCCATTTAAAAAGCCAAGTGCACCTAGAAAGCTGACACCCGCAAATAAATTCGTCAAAAAGATAACGGTTTTTGCGATTTGTTTAGGCTTCTTTGTGGTAACACGATTTGCCTGTGCCAAAAGACATAAGTAGCTCACAATAAAAAATATACCATATAAAAATGAATAGAACGGAATGAAACAATAGAAGATACAGAAAACGATCGATATACCCAACATTAGATTTCCAATGGAATCGGTTGTCGTACGATACTTCTGAATTCTACGAATTCCATTTTTATGCATTGAAAAAGCACGCGTAATCGCATTATAAACTGGTTTTGGAAGTATTGACATCAATACCACGAAAACAAGCACAATACCTATCACCATATAATCGCCCATTTTATCCCTGGTATATTGTAAATGACCCATCTAGCTGGTCATTTACAACATACTTCTCCTTTCTTTCAACCTTTAATAACCGTGGTTGTAGACGGTGTTGTTAATTTGTAAAATTGAATATGTGAATGTGGATTTGTATTTTTTATCCCTGTAGCTTGACTACTTTGGGGAGGTTCTTACCACACCTTATTCCAAAACAGTGATTAGTTAGATGAGTCTTTGAATTCGTATTTTGAACCAGGTTTTGTGGTCTAAGTGTTGTGGATAACCATTTTCACAAATTTTTATCAAGAAAGGATGTTTATTTATGAAATTAGTTGGTATCGATGTTGGAAAGAACAGTCATCACTTCTGTGTCATGGACAAAGAAAATGGTGAATTCAATGTTACACCTACTTCTTTTTCTAACAACAAAGAAGGATTTGACTTTCTGATCAACTCTCTTAAACCGTATTCTAAAAAATCAATTCTATTAGGTATGGAAGACACTGGGCATTACCATGTTGCTCTTCTAAAATTTCTTCTTAGCAACGGATATACTGTTGCCTTGATCAACCCTAAAACCACAGATCTTACACGTAAGATGGAAGGTGGCATTACTAAGAATGACAAACTGGATACAATCACCATTTGTGATGTTCTAGATACTCCTGAGCGTAAGAAACAGTATCGTATTACTAAGGTTGACCGTTTTGATTTCTACGAACAAAGACAATTGA
>ENA-OQBV01000038-OQBV01000038.1-human-gut-metagenome-genome-assembly--contig:-NODE-38-length-67559-cov-5.625741_pt1 | contig 67559 bp, 73 predicted proteins | sample MGYA00242750_ERZ504559 | MGnify/ENA primary metagenome ERZ504559 (study PRJEB26092, sample SAMD00036230) | human gut metagenome | host: Homo sapiens | study: EMG produced TPA metagenomics assembly of... | reverse complement strand
CTCTTATCACCCTCAAGGTAAAAATAATCTTCATCCTTAAGGTTCTCAACTTCTTAAAAAGAACTATTTTAGCTAAAAATGAGACAGTATTTATGTTAATTTAGATATTATCTAACCATAAAAAAGTCAAAACCACCCGTGAGAACGGGTGGCTTGCTCTTCGGCTGAAAGCCTCTGCTTCCGGCCGAGGCCTAAAGGCCTACCGAATGGTTTCCCTTCAGCACCACCTTTTGCTAGCTGACCCGTCTAGCGGGTCTCTTTAAGATTACTTTCTTTTATTCTTCTCACCTGTAAACGGATCATACTCCTCAAAAAGACTGAGCTGATCTGCTATCACGTCTTCTTGTAATTGATTACGAATATATTCTTCAATTCGCTTCTGATTTCGCCCAACCGTATCAACATAAAAGCCTCGACACCAAAATTTGCGATTCCCATATTTATACTTTAAATTTGCGTGTCGGTCGAAGATCATTAAGCTACTTTTACCTTTTAAATATCCCATAAATGAAGAAATACTTAGTTTCGGTGGTATACTCACTAACATGTGAATATGATCTGGGCAAGCTTCTGCTTCATGAATTTCAACGCCTTTTCTTTCACATAATAACCGTAAGATTTGACCAATACTTGCTTTGTATTTCCCATAGATTATCTGACGTCTATATTTTGGGGCGAAAACAATATGATACTTACAATTCCATGTAGTATGTGCTAAACTATTATTATCCTGTCTCATCAGGGGTCCTCCTTTTTGTATATTAGTTAGTGGTCGGGAAACCTTATCTAATATTAACACTTTAGGGGGACTTTTTTTGATACATCGCTAAAAGCTTTTTCGGAACCACTAGCACAGCTAGTGGTTTTCGTGAGACAAAAAAAGACAAACATCAAAAAACGATGTTTGTCTTCATTCTGAATCAGAATTTTAATAGGAATTCTGATTTTTTTATGCAAATCCATTTAAAAGCCAAAGGGTGTTTAATTATTATTTATTAAAATATAGATAAATATCATTTGATTAGTATTTGTTAAGTAGGAGTGCTTAATTCAAACGACATCATTATAATGCTTATCACATACATTAAAATAATAAAAAATTGAAAGAAGGTTGAAAAATAAAAATAACATGCTATAATTATAGCGTCTATATGAATAGGGAACATGGGTAGTAGTAACTCGAAGCCAACCTGTTTGTAATATTTTGACTCTTTTGGGGAGAGTTGAATGATTACTTGTTGGTACTTGGTGCTATGTGATATGGTATTGGGATAGGGTTATCATACCGATGTTTTGATTTGTAAGATGGGGATAGAGCGTAAGTAAAGGGGACGCTCTTTAAAATGGGGAGAAGTTTTTATGAAATATATGTAAATTAGCAATACTGCTGGATTCAAAAACACTTTTATTAGCAAAGCGTTTTTTGTCCTGCAGTTTTTTTATTTATTAAATAGTGTATTTTTAAATTCGGGGGAGAAGACTAGAAAATCTCAAAACAATTGATATCCTTGGGTGATATGAGTTGCCTTTTGTCTTAACTTTTTGAATTTTATAAGTAATGATAGTCTTTTAATTGAGACCTTTTTCTTTATCTACTTTACATCATTTGCAAAACAAGACCAATAGCGAGGGCATTCCCTTTAATGCTTTTGGAGAAAGGATAACTCATTTTCCTTTTTATTGGGGATAATAAAGTGATAATGTAGAGTCTTATTTGTCAATATTATATTGATTTCGTATAGGTCATAGGGGGGATCATATGGGAAAATTAAATATTATGGTTGTCTTTGGGACAAGACCAGAGGCAATTAAGATGGCGCCGTTAATTCTTGAGTTGAAAAAACATCAAGAAACCATTAATACTATTACAGTAGTCACAGCTCAACATCGTCAAATGCTTGACCAGGTTTTGGAGACTTTTGAAATAGTTCCTGATTATGATTTGGATATCATGGGAAAAAAATCAATCACTTCAGGAAATTACTTCTAAAATTTTGGCTAATTTTGATCCAGTTGTTAAGAAAGAACAACCTGATTTGGTTTTAGTTCATGGTGATACTACAACAACTTTTGCTGCTGGATTGGTTGCATTTTACAATAAAGTAAGTATTGGTCACGTTGAGGCTGGGCTTAGAACTTATGACAAATATTCACCATATCCAGAGGAAATGAATCGTCAGGTGACGGTTGTGACTAATTCTATCCATCATGCTGTTAAGCTGGTAGATCTCGGTATTAGTACTAGGATTATTGGTGGTAAGGTTAAACATTCAACAGATGCCTCTATTGGAAGTACAGCTCTGGAACAAATCAGACAACTGAATTTTGATTGTGCTTTCATTGGTGCTAATGGAGTTGATGCCAATTATTTCACAATGCCAGATATGGAAGAGGCGGTCATTAAACGAACAGTGATAGCTAATGCGCAAAAAGCCTATGTTCTAGCTGATGCCTCTAAACTTGGTCAGATTACCTATGCTAAGGTAGCCGAGGTTGAGAAAGTAACCATAATCACAAATGCTTCGGAAGAAGGGCTCCTTAAATAATTAAAGAGAAAACGAGGGTTATTGAAGTATGATTTATACTGTGACGCTAAACCCATCAATCGACTTCATTGTTCGTATCGACAAGGTAGAGATTGGTGAAGTTAACCGTATAGAGAGTGATGATAAATTCGCTGGCGGTAAGGGTATTAATGTCAGCCGTATTCTACAACGTTTAGGAATTGACAATACTGCTACGGGCTTCATCGGTGGTTTTACAGGACGTTTTGTTACAGACAGTTTGGATGCTGAAGGTATTAAAACTACTTAGAATGGTGAGGCTGTAATGGTATTAGGAAAAGTAGGATTTTTTAATCAAGTATCAAAGATTGTAACGTACTTAAGTATTTTTGCTGCGTTAATGTTATTAATGCGCTTAGTGTATGATGATGTTTTGATTGACCATGATAATCCCATCGTTTTAGCAATCTTTATAGGAATACTAGTTCTTTGGACCCTAGCATCTTACCTTAATCGAAGACAGCATATGCTATCCCACTTTATCTTACAGAGTTCGAAACTAATTAACGTCTATGCTGTAGACTTAGATTATCGTTTATTGCGGTTAATAAGAATGATATTCGGCTCATGGAAGAAATCTTTTATTTCACTCCCAAAATTGGTGACTTTCCAATGAATTATCTTAATAGTGAAGATGCTGCGCGTTTAAAAGCAAATGTTGATCGTGCGAAAAAGGGTGAAACATTTATATTTATGGATACTATTAAGACAGGCGACAAAACGCTTTACTGGCAAAATATGTATTCTCCCATTTATAACAATCGCCAAAAAGTGATTGGTGTTTTTGTTTTGTTCTTGATGTTACAGAGCAGAGACTTCATGAACTTGAAATACAGAGGATGGCATACGAAGATGTTTTAACACGGGTTCATAATCGACGATATATTGAGCTTGCTTTTGAGGAATGTCTGACACGTAAAGAAGAACAAATTACGGTTATTATATCTGATTTGGATAAATTCAAGGAAGCAAATGATACCTTTGGACATGCTACGGGAGATAAGATTCTAATTGAATTTGGTGATATTTTAACGAAGATAATGCCTGAAAGTGCTGTAATAGCAAGGTTAGGTGGAGATGAATTTGCGGTTTTACTCCCTGGAGTTTCTGAAAATCAAGCTGAATTTTTAATAAAACTTGTTCAAGCAGAAATGACTCTCAAAGATATGGGGATTACAGCATCTTTAGGTGCTTATACGGACTCTTATCAATCACATAAAAACTTCGTTGATTTTTTTGCAATAGCTGATAAGAAAATGTACGAAAATAAAAGTCAGAAAGGAAAATCAAATGTTTGACATTATTCTAGTCGATGACGGTAGTGGAGCTGATTTTGCACCGTTATTTGCAATAGCTGATAAGAAAATGTACGAAAATAAAAGTCAGAAAGGAGAACGTCGATGATGTTTCAAGATGTTGTTATTGTCATTCCTGCCTATGAACCTGATGACCGTTTGTTGGAACTTTTGAAAAATATTCGGGATAAGGAAAATCAAATGTTTGACATTATTCTAGTCGATGACGGTAGTGGAGCTGATTTTGCACCGTTATTTGCAATAGCGCAGAGTAACTATGCTTGTCATTTGCAAAGACACGCTGATAATAAAGGAAAAGGTCGTGCTTTAAAAACGGCTATTTCATATATTTTGGACAATTTTCCTAATGCCAAAGGAATTGTGACGATTGATTCTGATGGTCAACATACCTACGAAGACATGATGAAATGTTTGGCTGAATTTTTGCAACATCCTGATAGTTTGGTGCTGGGTGTTAGAACATTTGAAAAATCTGTTCCTTTACGTAGTAAATTTGGAAATTTATTGACAAGAGACGTCTTGGGGGCTATGACAGGTATGAACGTTTCTGATACGCAAACGGGGCTTCGTGTGATTCCTATGTCATGGTTGCCAAAACTCTTAACCGTGGAGGGTGAACGGTATGAATTTGAGATGAATATGTTACTTGAGGCAAAAGAGGACAATATTCTGATTTGTGAAGTTGGCATTGCAACGATTTATTTGGATGAAAATCAGTCGTCGCATTTTGATGCGATTCGTGACTCGATTAGAATTTACAAGGTTTTCTTCAAGTACATTTTTTCAGCATTGTTTTCCTTCTGGTTGATATGTTGCTTTTACGATTTTAATTTCTTTGTTTAATGGATTGAGTTTTAGTGCGGTGACGTTAGCTTCGATTTTAGCGCGTGCGATATCATCTGTTGTTAATTTCACCTTGAATCATAAGGTGGTCTTTAAACGAGGTCAATCAAATAGTGCGATAAAATACTTCACTTTGGTGGTAGTACAGATTGTTTTGTCAAGTTTATTGGTAACAGTTCTAGGAAATGCCTTGACGACGCTGCCAATTTCATTGGTGAAGATTTTAGTTGACGGTACACTTTTCTTTGTCAGTTATTTTGTGCAAAAACATTTGATTTTTAGTGGAGGTGAGAATGAAGACTAGTAAGAGGATACTCTATTTCGTTGCATTTGTAACGACTGCCTTTTATTTAACTTGGCGTTTGGTGGCGACTATTCCGTGGCATGATTCATGGTTTGCGCTGATCTTTGGGATTTTATTGTGGGGAAGTGAGGTAGTTTCAGCCATTACAGGCTACATTCTCATTTGGAATAAGCAAAAGGACTTTGAGCTTGAAAAGCCTGAGATTGCTAAGGAGCGTTACCCAGATGTGGATGTTTTGATTGCAACGCATAATGAGGATCCAGAGTTGCTTTATAAGACGATTAATGCCTGTACTTTTATGGAATATCCTGATAAGTCTAAGGTGCATATCTACGTCTGTGATGATACCAATCGTCTAGAAGTTGCCAAATTGGCTGATGAGCTTGGTGTTGGTTATTTTGGTTTGGCGGATAATAAAGATGCCAAATCAGGAAACTACAATAATGCTTTACGTCAGACGTCATCACCTTTGGTGGCGACATTTGATGCGGATATGATTCCTTATCGTGAATTCCTGTTGGAAACTGTGCCTTATTTTGTTGAACAAGTTGAGGCTTATGAAAATGGTGACGATTATGATAAGTCAAAAGTTGGTTTGATTCAAACGCCACAAAGTTTTTACAATGCTGATATTTTCCAATTTAACTTGTTTTCAGAATCAACCTTACCAAACGAACAAGATTTCTTTTCCAAAGAAATTAATGTTTGCAATAATTCGCACGGTGCAGCGGTTTATACGGGGTCTAATACGCTTATTTTCCGCAAGGCGATTGAAGATGTTGGTGGTTTTCCGACAGATACCATTACGGAGGATTTCGAGCTAGGTGTTCGGATGAATGCGGCTGGTTATGTAAATTATTCGACGAAAAGTCCAATGGCTAGCGGGTTAACGCCAACAGATTTGAAGAGTGTCATCAAACAGCGCGCGCGCTGGGGACGTGGCGTTATTCGCAGTAGCTACAATATGAATATCTTCTTTAATCCCAAATTGACAAAGGGGCAAAGAATTGTTTATATTAATGGCTATCTTTATTGGTGGTCTTTCTTTAGACGGTTATTGTATATCTTGGCACCGATTTTATATACGGTTTTCCATGTGCGTGTGGTGGTGTCAAATATCTGGCTACTGTTCCTATTCTGGTTGCCAAGTTACGCATTGACACACTTGTCAATGCGAGAAGTCTCAAAACAATACCGAACACAGGTTTTGGGGAGAAATTGTGGAAACGATTTTTGCTCCGTATTTGTTTATTCCCATGATGTTGGAGTCCTTTGGCATTAGCGATAAAAAATTTAAGGTGACACGTAAGGGAAATGATACGTCGTGGACGTTGTACCTTTATGCGCTTTCCTTATCTTGTTTTATGGGGATTAGCCGTTTATGGTTTGGTGACTTTTAACTATGGAAAATTTGGTTCAGAGCTTTTTTTATGGAAGTATTATCAGTTTTTGGTTGACTTATCATATCATCAATTTGACCTTTGCGATTTTCTGTGCGCTTGGTCGTCCGATTTATCGCTCAAGTGAGCGTTTTACTGTTGATGAAGCTATGGTTATTGAGGTTGATGATGATTCTTACCAAGTGAGAGTCTGTGATATTTCAGAAACGGGGATTTCATTCTATACGGATTTACCATTGTATTTGCCGAAAGAAAAAGAACTGACGCTTAATTTGCAATCACGTGATTACCATGCGAGGGTAAAAGGTCATGTTGTTCGTGTTTTTGCGATTGATAATGGTTGGCGCTACGGCGTTCAATTTTCAGAAATTCCTGAAGCTGATAAGCGCGAATTTTATCAGTACATTTATGACCGCATTAATCACAATCTTCCGAAGGAAAAAGACCCTTGGATGACAACATGGGATGATTTATTTGAGAACTTTAGTCAACGTTTCCAAAATAATGAACGTCCTGTTTCAGCCTATGACCAAGTAGCTTTTCCGAAAGTTCGTGTTAATGAAGAGGTTCAGGTTGCTGGAAAAAAATGCCAGCTTAGAAAGACAGATTATTATTACATGACATTTTCTGGAAAATTGACAAATCCTAAAAAAGAACCGAATGTCGCATTTACCTACAAAGATTTGCCAATTCAGTTGACTTTTGTGTCCTATGATATTGATAGAGACGAATCGCTTTATCGAGTTACCAATTTAGCGGATTTGGATAGCTTACCTGCTTTTAAAGCCTTAGCAAATGAATGGAGAGGGAGAGTATGATTAGTATTGCTAGATTACTGTTGTTCTTTGTGATTACCATGGGGTACAATGCCTTTTTCCGTAATACTGTGAAGATGAATCGCAGTCTGACATGGGTGTTTACATTTTCAGTCATTACATTGGTATTGTACCTTGGTAGTTTGTTAGGCTTTATGTTGCAGACCGTGTATGCCATTTCTGTTTTGGGCTGTCTTTTGAGTCTTTATTATCTTTGGGCGGTATGGAAAAAGAAATATCGCTTTAGGAGACTTGATTATATTGCGCTTGGAATGATGGCTTATTTGCTTTTGTTTGGAATAACGCTCTGGCATTCACCGCTTTTACATTATGATAATTTTACGCATTGGGCAACGATTGTAAAATTTTTCCATATCAATAATGCATTGCCAACACAGCAGGATACGATTATTAGTTATTATACCTATCCTGTTGGAAGTTCACTTTTCATTTATTTTTTCACGACTATCGTAGGCTTTTCAGAAGGTAGTATGTTGGTCGGGCAATTCTTCTTGATTGCTTCCAGTCTTTATGCCATGTTTGCGGCACTTCGTGATGATCGACGTGTCTTAATGGTTAGCATGATTTTTGCTTCGTTTGCTGTTTTTAATACGTTCAACGTTGCTATTCGATTAAATAATTTGCTGGTTGATTTTCTGCTTCCGGCCTTGGCCTTGGCAGCCATAGCAGGTTGTTTTGTCTATCGTAATCGTTTCTGGTTTTTGTCGCTAAATACGGCGGTAATTCTTGGATTATTAAGTATCGTCAAAGTAAGTGGACTTTTCTTTGTCGCTCTCGTTTTAGTAGTTTATGTGGTTTGTATTGTGCGTTTACTTGTTCGTAAAAGAGCACGTTTAAAAGCACTAGTGCTGCTCATAATGACCTTGCTAGTCAGCTGTCTTCCTTTTGTTATTTGGCAAAAGCATGTGACGGATAATTTCCCAAATGCCTCAAGTGCCAAGCATGCGGTGTCCATGTCAGAACTTGGTCAGGTATTGACTGGAAATCTGTCAGGCGACCCACAAAAAATTATCACTCTTTTTGTCAAATCGGTGTTTACGTTTGACAGTTTGGCAAGCAATGGAATTTTGATAATCAATCTGATTATGCTGATTGCCTTTATTGTGATTGGCATTCGTTTGAAATATAAGAAATTTGTCTTGTTGACTTGGGGATTTGTTGATATTTCGATTGTGACTTACTATATTGGCATTTTTACTCATGTATCTGACAGCAATGCCGACTGATGAAGCGTTAGAATTAGCAGGATTTGAGCGCTATGCTTCGAGCATCGTTATCTTTGCTTTTGGTTGTTTGACCATGGCTTTAGCATGGGTAATGGACAAGTGTCTGTATGAAAACATCATTGAGTAAACGTAATGCTAGGTCTTACAAGAGCTTATTTAATAAACACTTGTACCAATACGCGAGCCTTGTTTTGACAGTTTATGCCATTGGAATGTTTCTTGTCAGAAAATAATAGCATTGTTTACAATAACAATCAGGAAACAAACGAGGTCGTAAAAGAAATTCATCAGTTTACTGGAAGTCAGAGTAATTCGTCAACGGATAGAATTTTGGTTGTAACAGCAGATAAGGAGAATGTAGATAATTATTTTGTCCAATATGCTAGTCGTTATTATCTGTGGGATGTCAATGTTGATGCCAGAGAAAATTTTGTGACGGCTGACCAAGAATTTTTAGATTTAATGGCATCATACAGCGACAGCGCAACAAGTTATTACCTCGGCAATGAAAATATCGATACTAGAGATGGTTCCAATTTAACAGACGATGACTTTATTGCACTCTTAAAAACGTATGACGAAGTCTTGATTTTAGATGACCATTATACGTTTAATGCCTTGACGAAAAAACTATTTGGTCGGACATATTCCCCAGGATTGTATAAAGTATCAGATATTCTTGCTGGAAAAGGGTAAGTTTTCTAGCTTTATCAAGCATAAGTCTTGATATTTCAAATAAAATATTCTATTATAACAAAAAATATGTAGAAGGAGGCGGAGTTTGTGACTTCGCCTCTTGTAGTGCTCAAAAGACTTTCTTGAACATTGGAGAGGAAGCTAAGATAAGTCCGTTTGAATTATCTGCTCTACTCATCACACAAAGCGAGGTCCTTAAAAGATACAATCCACGTTCCACACACTCAACACTAGCATAGAAAGATCTCATATCCACAAAAGCAATATCAGATTTTGGTTCTCGTGAACAATCAAAATAGCCCATTATCTATCTCTTTTATAGTTGTTTTCCCAATATTCCCTTTCACCTTTTCCTATGCCTTCTGGTAGTTGCTTCAAACATTGTCCATACTTTGATATTTAACAATTTCAGTTATTTCAGCCAAAGAAAGTCGATGGGATGCTCTGCTAAAGTCCGTATCGAAGTAATCAACCTCTTCTATTTCAACTAAAATCTCATAATTTTGACCAAGATAATATTTAATTTCAGACGGTACTAACTTCTCTGATTCTTACTGAAGTAAAATAATTGAATTAAAAACCATGAAAATAAGATTTTCATGGTTTTTCTATTACTCAAAGAGGATCTCCTATGACAAAAATAGAAACATTTAGATGGCGTATGTGGCATGTTTATCTCCTTATTTTTATAACCATTCTACTTACAGGTACATTCGTTCGATATGGTTATAGACTTCAAGCCGATTATTCTTTAGACGATAGACTTTACGACTATACTAACAAAAAAGTTACTGTAACATCCTTTCAAAACGTCAAAATTGGAAACTTTAACGTTTTAGGTGTTAAGTTTGGAAATGAAAAAGCACTGGAGAGAAGTCAATTAGTCGTCGGTCGCACCTATCTAGCCTTCCAAGAATCTAGGTATAAAGCATCTAAACACAAGAAGGACCCTAAAAATTATGATATTATCCACTATTATCAGCTTGGTAAAGATACTGGAAAAGGACACACTATTGATGTACTAGACCTTGCTAAAAAACTAGGATACGATGATCCCGGTTCCATGGATAATACCATGTACTCCGATGGTAGGAATGAGTTTGTGAAATTTTCATCCTATGACAACGAAAAAGTATTCTATGTCAATTTACGCACCCATAAGGCAACAAAACCAAACCAGCAAAAGTCAGTCAATACTACGAATTTGCTAAACCTTACCGCTATCTCCTTTCAAAGGATAATTTTTCTATAGGTCATAAAGAGGATCCCCTCATTATCAACTCCATGCCCCTTATCTGGACCAAAGAAAGAAATTTTGCTGATTACAAAGATCAAGACAATAACGAATACAGTGACCAATCGCTCAAAAAAAGATTCAGCCTAATTATCGTAACAACTGATTCACTTAATTTGGATGATGCCATTAAACTCCAAAAGGAGTTAACACCAAATAAGGAGGGTATCTATTGGTATTTTACAAGTACTGATACAACGACTGGACACCTCGAGGAAGTTAAAAGTCAAAAAGATTACAACCTACTAGTTAAGGAGAGTCATAACTAATATGGTAAAAAATAACTTCAAATACCTTAAAATTACTATGCCCTTGATTTTATTATTGACCATGATTGCTATCTTTTTCTATTACAATGCTCAAGAAAATATTAGAGGTTTTTATAAAACTCGTGGATTTCAAGGAAAGGTGCAGATAACTGGTATCGGATGGGCAGATAAAATTACTTATCGTATGAATAAAGAAGATGAGGTTAAACATTACCTGATTTTCCATATTGATTATCAAGAGACCATTAATAACAAAAAAGAACATGTAAATACTCAACTTCCTCTCCATATTCAAGATTTACTCTATCTTTACATTGCCAGCCCAACAGAAAGCGACTCAGATTTTAATCGCCAAAATAGTGAATATAAGATTTTACCTGATGAAAGAGAATATGGGGACGACTTTGTTAAAAAGTCTATTAAAATCAACCCTAGAAATCAAAAATTTATCAATGATATCTCTAAAGCTTTAAGTACCGAGAAAGATTTAAAAAATATTATTGTTCAGATAGAACCTGTACCATACACCATACACGACGCTCTATACTTATGAGAGGGGACATTCTAAAGCGCTAGGTGGCTATTATGATTTTTCACTTAAAGATGCTCTACGAAACAATCAACTTACTGTTCAATTGAGTTTTCCTTCTGGTTCCACGACTAAAGAAATTGACTTACATTCTCAATTAGAACAGGTACTTAAAAACTCTGAACTACCAGATGGATGGTATATCTTAAATCAAAATAACGACTTTCCAAAAGAGGTACATATTGATGACAATCAAATTAGAATTAACTGAAGAAAGAACTCAGAGAGAATTATCTAAGGAAGAATGGGCTTTTCCTATTTGGAGATGGGCGGCTTTCTCACTATTTGACACCCTAATCCTAGTTTAGTCCCTTGGACAAGAGAATTTTATTTATCCAGGGGGGAGTGATTTCTCGTTTTTTACCTAGGTAAATCATTGGGTAACTTGATGCTAGATGATACACAACGCTTCATCTTTATTATTATCATTCTAACTCTGTTGCTACCTGCTTTTTGCCTTAATCATAGAAAGCCTATTATTTTCAAAAGGATATCCTCTACTTTCAATAATATGTAGCTGTCTAATTTTTGTTAGTGCAACAGTCCTATTTGTCTATAGTCTCAGTATTGTCCCAGATTTTTGGAGCTTTACAATTTATTGTTATATGCTTTACCTTCTCTTCAACATAGGTAACTCCCTCAGAAAAATCAATAGAATCATCAATCTTAGGCAGAATAACACCAAAGCATAACAGCCTCTATCTACATAATACTCCCCTTTTAGTATAGGAATGACACAAATGAAACAAAAAAATCTTGTCTACTCTAAAGTTGACCACCTAGCTAAAAGCTTAGATATTAATTTTAAAAATCATTTTAGGAATACTCTAGACTCCTGTCCCAGAAATAAATTTCACTCCTTTGGTAGCAAATAAACAATGTAATTCATAGTAAAAAAGATCAACAATAATATGTTGATCTTTTATTTTTACTCTAAATCTTTCAGAATGTCTGTAAACCTATGCGTAAACATAGCTGTCATTCCCCATATATTTTCTGTCAAGTTTCTGTAAAAAGGAATATGACGTTCACTATACCCAAAATTGTATTTTTCTCTGTTTTTTTACCAGGAAAAATGGGAAATCTTTCGCATCACTCAAGGTAGAAGTCACTTTATAATAAATCGAATTCTCTGTCAACAACGTGTCAACATAAACTGTAAATAATCGTTTCACCTCTTCATTTGGATGAATATCCTCCCAATTTTCTATATTTATCTTTCCAACAAAGCAATGGATGGTTCTCCCCTGATGAATCAGATAATCAATCTCTCCCCAAATGTCAATTCGATCAGGAGTTAAGTTTAGTTCCTCACAAGTTTCTCGTATAGCAGCTTCTTGAAAAGTCTCACCGTCTTCAACACGACCACCAGGAAAAGAGACCTCACCTGGTTGAGAAATATGCTCACTTCGTACTTGGTAAAGGATTTGATACTTATCAGTTTTTACATCATATATCAAGGGTAAAAGCACTGCATAGCGTCCTTTCTCCCCTAGTGGCTTCGGCTCGTAATGAGCTAGTTTATCTTTAATAGTCATAAGAACTCCTTGACTTCATATTATCATAAAAAAGAAGTTATCCCTATTATATAAAATTTTTATATATAAAATATTGACATATCCTTCTAAAAGAGATACACTCAATGTGTAAAATAATTATATATAATTTTTATACATATCCTAAAAGCAAAGGAGCACACTATGTATTTTCCAACATCGTCAATCCTGATAGAGTTCCTAATACTAGCTATTATCGATAGAGAAGACTCTTATGGCTATGAAATTAGTCAAACCATTAAGCTTGTGGCTAATATCAAGGAGTCAACACTTTATCCTATTCTAAAAAAGCTTGAAAAAGCAGGTTATATGACCACCTATAGCCAAGCATATCAAGGGCGTAAACGTAAATATTACAGTATTACCCAAGAGGGAAAAAATCATCTTCAATTTCTTAATGAAGAATGGTTAACCTATAAAGAAACCCTCGATGGTATTGTAGAAGGGAGATTAAGACATGACAAGGACTGAATATATAGCCAAATTAACAAAATATCTACGAAAATTACCACAAAAGGACTATGAAGAGGCCCTCGAATATTTCATGGAATATTTTGAAGAGGCTGGACCTGAAAATGAAGCTCAGGTTATTGCAGAATTGGGTACACCTAAGGAAGCAGCACATGAAGTCATTAGTCGTCTTCTAGACGAAAAGATTATTGAGGATAAGAGTAGCTTACGTAATAAAACAACTATCCTCTGGATTGCGATTCTAGCTGTTTTAGCTAGCCCAGTCGCCTTACCAATTCTACTATTCTTTCTAGCTATGCTATTGACACTTCTTTTGATTATTTTTGCAGTTATAGTGACTGCCTTAGCTCTTACTTTTGCCTTACTCATTAGTGGTGTTTACACTTTCTTTACAAGCTTCTCTCTCTTAAATGTTTCACTAGCTTCAACACTGTTTGGAGTGGGTCTAGGTCTATTGATGTTTGGAGGAGCACTCTTACTGCTTTTGATTTCATTTGAAATCTGTAAACTTATTGTAAAGCTAATTACCCTATTGATTAAATGGCTCATCAAGAAAGGAAGAAAATCATGAAAACTTGGAAAAAGATTGTCCTCGGAGTGTCTCTTATCTCTCTATTTTTAGGAGGAGGATTAGTAGCTTGGGGTTATAGCCAAGGTGGCTTAACAGATTTACAAAATAAAACTATAAGTGAGCAAGATTATGTCAAGAAAGAAGTTAAGGACTTCAATAAAATTGATATTAAAAGTAGTAGCTACAATGTGCTTATAAAAAATGGTGACGTTGACAAAGCAACGCTTTCTTACTACCAAAAAACAAAAAATCCAATTGACACATCTGTAAAGGATGGTCAATTGACTATCAATGATAACAACTCTGAATTAGATTCAACTTCTAACAAACATATTAACTTTTTCGGATTAAAAGATTTAGTAAGGCTTTCTACTCTCAACGAGGAAGTCAGAAATAAAACCATTGTCATTACACTCCCTAAAAAACAAACGATTGATTTTTTAAAGGTTGATTTAGCAACTGGAAATCTAGATTTAAGTAATAGCACCATCAAACAAGCAGACATCAATCTAAATGTAGGGGACCTAACTTTTACTAAAATGATTGTCAGCAACCTAAAAGCTAATCTTGATGTTGGTAGTGTTGATAGTGATCATACACTTTTTACTAACTCAGATTTATCTATTGCAATGGGAGATTACTCTGGAGATAACCTGATTTTCAATGGTCACAATAAACTTGATGTTACATCCGGTGATATTGAAATAGCTCTTAAAGATTACACGCTCAATGTTCAAGCCGATAGTCATTCAGGAGAGGTGGACATCACAAATAACCTTAAGATCTCAAAGGATAACACACTAACCATTACCTCAGACCTCGGTGATATAACTGTTGAATAACATAAAAAGCCAGCTCACATTAGAGCTGGCCTTTAGTTTATTCATTTTCAGACTTTGGTCTATAAATAATAATACCTACAACTACAAAAATAAGTAAGAAAATGAATAACATACGTACTTGATTTGAGATTTGTCCTGTCATTGAAATAGTTTGACGAAGACCTGATACGGAGTAGGACATTGGTAAGAATGGTTGGACGACCTTAAAGAACTTAGGACTAAGTTCAATTGGATAAGTCCCTGCACTAGAACCTAGCTGCAAAAGGAGCATAATCATAGAAGCAAATGCACCATATCTATCATCCCAACCCACAAGGGCTGTAACGAGCGCCATTAAAGTCCATGCTGCAAGGAGAATCATACCAAATGTAGCTAATGGATGATTTGGTTCAACTCCCACAAATCGAATGGCAATATAAAGGGCAATTGCAGCCATAGTCGTAATGATACCATTGATAAAGAACTTATTCTTAGCCCAATCAAAACGGCTCGTAAAGTTTCTTCCTGTCAAGCTCTTAGCAAAGATAACATTAGTTGAAAGAGCGACAACCATAAGAGAAACAGAAATCATATATGGAGCCATCCCCACACCATTAGTGTCAACCTTATCCTTATCAGTTTTCTTCTCTTTAAGCGGAGCACTAACTATTTTGGCATTGTCTGAGTTTACAGAAACAAGAGATAATTGCTGATTAGCCTTGTTTAATGAATCAGATAATGTAGAAAGGTTGGTTGACAGACTTGTCAATCCACTTGTTAAGGTATTTCCGCCCGTTGCTAATTGTTGAGCTCCTGTATTGAGAGCACTTGTACCACTCTGAAGAGTAGCAAAACCAGTCATTAAACTACTACTGTTAGCATCTAGAGTTTGAGCACCACTGGCAATCGTTGACACAGCACCAGTATAAGTTGACAAACCAGTTGAAAGTGCGCTTGCACCTGTTGCTAGAGTATTTTGAGCGGTTGATACACCTGAAGCCACTTGAGTTGCTCCTGGTGATAATTGATTGACAAGTACTGAATTGACATTAGCAATATTAGCTTGCATTGATGATACCGTTGATGAAGCTACAGGGAGAAGAGCATTCGCCGAACTTGCAATGCCTGAAATAGACGTTTGTAGAGAAGCCAAACTACTTGAATCTCCGCTACTAGTTGTTGTCGTACCTGTCAAGCTAGATAAAGCAGTTGACATACTTGACACATCAGATGCAATAGTTGAAGCATAACTACTAGCTGTAGAGCCTGCATTACTAATTGCCGATGTAATCTCTGCTTGTTGATCTGCCGTCAAGCTTTGATAAGCAGCTGTTCCTTGTACCGCAGCCAAATCATTTGCTTTATCAGTTGCACTAGCTGTAGCTATAGAGCTAGCTGCAGAAGAAATATTTGAAAGATAAGTCGCTATTGAACTTGTATCTACTGATGTTGTTGATGTTCCACTTGGTAATGATGTGTTACTTACCGCTGTATTAAGATTTTGAATTGCTGTATTTAAATCAGTTAAATTAGTTGATAGGGTTGACAACTGTGCTTGCTGTTCTTCAGATAAACTTGTTGCTGTAGCCATTTGACTGAGCGCTGTTGACAACGAATCTGCACCTGTAACTAAGGTATTCATGGCCTCTGCTCCTGATACAAATTGACCTGCAGCAGAATTAACAGCCTCAGAGTTCGCATTTAACTGTGACAAAGCGCCTGACAAAGTTGACACACCTGAAGTATAGGCAGACGCGCCTGAACTCAAGGTATCAACACCTGTAGCCAATGTTTGTGTAGATCCAGCAAGAGTTCCTAAGCCATTTGATAAGGTCTGACTCCCTGACTGAAGTGCGCCTGCACCTGCATATAATTGACTAGCCCCATTCGCTGCAGTTCCCATACCACCCTGAAGTTGAGACATACTCCTAAAGACAGCTCCAACATAAGTTGATGTAATATTTTTAGAAACAGTATCCTTCAACTTAGACATGGCAGAATCGCTCATTTTTGAAGAAACGAAGCTATGTCCTGCTGTTGTTTGATAAGAAATTTCCAGTTTCTTAGGATCATTTGTCAAAAGACTTGCTGCATTACTTGAGAGGTTTTCTGGAAAAGTGATTACCATATAGTAATCACCATCCTCAATTCCTTTTTGGGCTTCATTTTCAGTCACAAAGTGATAGTCTAGATTTTTGTTTTTAGACATATTGTCTACCATATCATGACCAATATTCAGAGTCTTATTCTGGAAACTAGCACTCTTATCTTTGTTCACTACTGCCACTGGTAAGTGTTTGACATTACCATAAGGATTCCACATAGAAGACAAAAAGATTAGATTATATAAAGCAGGTATCAATGAGACACCAATAATAGTTATCCAGAGCTTTGGACTTTTAAGAAGAGCCTTTAATTCTGCTAACATATTTCTCCTTTTTAGACATTGTGTTTATTTTTATGATATAATCAATTATAAACTCATTTACCTGAAAATCAATGTTAAACAATCGATTTTTGGACACATAGTCTAAAAGTGTATAAAAGGAGATTTGTATGTCAAAAGATCAAAGACGCGCGCAAACAAAAAAAGCTCTTTTAGATGCTTTAGTAATATGTCTTGAAGACCAAGATTTCAATGATATTACTACCATTCGTCTGGTTCAAACAGCTGGGATTAGCCGTTCGAGTTTTTATACCCACTACAAAGATAAGTATGAAATGATTGATAGTTATCAGAAAGAGCTTTTCCACAAGCTAGAGTATATCTTCGATAAATATGAAGGAAAGAAAGAGGGAGCCTTTCTCGAAATCTTTGAATTTCTCACTCGTGAAAAGCTCCTATCAGCTCTATTGTCTACCAATGGATCAAAAGAAATTCAAGATTTTCTGATACATAAACTTCAGCGTATGATAGCTGAGGACTTCATTGATCCCACTGCTGAAGAAAGAGCTCTCAAAGGATTCGAGAAAGACTATGCCAGTATTTATTTTGCGCATGCTATTTTTGGCGCTGGTCAAGCCTGGATAAATAAAGGTAAAAAAGAATCACCTCAAGAAATGACAGACTTTCTTCTACGATTTATTCCACAATAAAATCACTTCAAAAGCATAAAAAAGCTGCAAACCATTTCAATAGTTAAAGCAGCTTTTTTCTTTTACAATAAAATCCTTAAAATAAGGAAATGATAAGTGAAAGCAAGGTCAAAATTGCGGGTCCGCCTTGCGTTAAAATAATTTTCTTATTGGCAGTTATAGCACCATAAATAGCAGCAAAGAAAACATTGAGTACAAAAACAGTTACAAGTAACTGACTATTTGTAAAAATCCCATATAAGAGGAATATAGCAATCAAACCATTGTAAATCCCTTGATTTTTAAATAAGTTTGTAACAGAATCACGTTGAAGTTCTTCTTTGCTCATATTGAAAACACGACTAGTCGTGTCTGAATGTGTCGCAAAAGTTTCCAAATACATGATATAGAGATGCTCCAAAGCAACAATCCCAGCTAAAATTAGTGTAATAATAGACATAGTAGCCTCCTTCTTAAATAACTTTGACAGTATATCAAAAGTGAACCTTTAAAACAACATGCATGCTTCATACAATTTGAAATATGGTAAAATAAAGAATGAAAGAGAGGTTCTTATGACAAAGACAGAAGTAATCCAACGTCTCCAAAAAGATCTGGGAATTCCTAGATTTCAGGCTTATATAGAGGATAAAGATTACTCCGAAGAGGAGTACGACCAACTAAAAAAAGATTTTGAAGCCTATTTCACCAACTACGTTTCAAATGTTTCAGCAGATTTTGAAGGAGGATTGGATAATAAATAATTTATACCTCAAAATCATCTATCATCATATTACGAATCCCCAGTCACTTGTACTAGACTAGGGACTTTTTTTATTAGAAAACAAAAAAGCCGTCTCATTCTATGAGATGGCCATGGAATCAATCTAGCAAATATCTAAGCAAACCCAGAAATCAACGATTTAAGATAAACAAAAAGCCCATAACAACGGGCTTTTTGCAAAATGAATTTTAAAATTAAAGCATTTTGTTGTAGAATTCAACGACAAGTGCTTCGTTGATTTCTGGGTTGATTTCATCACGTTCTGGAAGACGTGTCAATGAACCTTCAAGTTTTTCAGCATCGAATGATACAAATGCTGGACGTCCGATAGTAGCTTCTACTGCTTCAAGGATAGCAGGAACTTTAGCTGATTTTTCACGAACTGAGATTACTTGACCAACTTCAACGCGGTATGATGGGATATCAACACGTTTACCGTCAACAAGGATGTGACCGTGGTTTACGAATTGACGTGCTTGACGACGAGTAGTTGCAAGACCGAGACGGTAAACAACGTTGTCAAGACGACGTTCCAAAAGAACCATAAAGTTGAAACCAAGTGTTCCACCTTTAACTTTAGTAGCTTGTACGAACAAGTTACGGAATTGTTTTTCACCCAAACCGTATGAGAAACGAAGTTTTTGTTTCTCAGCCAATTGCAAACCGTACTCTGAAAGTTTTGAACGGTTGTTTGGACCGTGTTGACCTGGTACGTAGTTACGACGTGCCAATTCTTTACCTGTGCCTGTAAGTGAGAAACCAAGGCGACGTGATTGTTTCCATGATGGACCTGTATAACGTGACATTAATAATGTCCTCCTATAAAAAATATTTTTAGGAAATAACGTTTTAGATAAACCTGATTCGTTCAGAAAGACTTCGCCCAAACAGCAAAGGTTACTTTTCTAGCCGACTTCCTGTTGACGAGCTTCATTTTATCCTGCTATTATTTCACATACTTTAACATTTTACCACGAAAAAAAGCCCAAGTAAAGGCTTTTTCTTATTTATTTTCGATTTCAGCTTGTTCCTCAGGACTCAAATAACGAATGAGAGTCTTCTCAGTCAAAATATCTGAATAAGTGTAAGATTCAACATAACTATTATTAATAGCTCCTGCTTGAGAACTGAAGTCTTGATATTCAACAATAAACAATGATGGATAAACTTCTGTCAATCGACCAATTTTATTCTTTTCACGTTTACGTCCATTCTCTAGGGTCAATTCTACTAGCTGACCTTCATGTGACTTAATAGCTTCCTTGATGTTTTTCATCTTAGCAACATCTGCAAATGCATCACTCATATATATCTCCTTAAATCTGAAAATTATGATTCCTCAAACTGAGCAATCGATGAAAATTTATTGTATTCTTTTTGGAATAGTAACTTGACTGTTCCACGCGCACCAGCACGGTTTTTTTCTAGGATAACTTCGATTGTATTATCTTCAATCGCATTCTCTGGTTCTTCACCCTCTTTTCGGTAGTAATCATCACGATATAAGAAGGCTACAATATCGGCATCCTGCTCGATAGATCCTGACTCACGAATATCAGACAAGACTGGACGTTTATCCTGACGTTGTTCAACCCCACGAGATAACTGACTCAAGGCAATTACAGGAACTTTAAGCTCCTTGGCCAGGATTTTTAACTGTCTTGAAATATCTGAAACCTCTTGTTGGCGATTTTCTGGTCGCGTCCCTGTAATCAACTGCAAATAGTCGATCACAATAAGACCGAGACCACCCTCTACTTCTTGTGACAATTTACGAGACCGTGCACGAATCTCAGTAATCTTTATACCAGGGGTATCATCTATATAAATAGGTGCCTCAGCCAATGCCCCTTGAGCAATCATCACATTATTCCAATCTTGCTCTGTCAATTGACCTGTACGTAAAGCATGGGAATCAATCATCCCTTCAGCTGCCAACATACGATCAACCAAGCTTTCTGCACCCATCTCTAGAGAAAAGACTGCAACAGCTTTATTTTGCTTGGTACCAACATTCTGAGCAATATTCAGTACAAAGGCTGTTTTACCAACTGCGGGACGAGCTGCTAAAATAATTAATTGATCAGGGTGTAAACCTGTTGTAATCTTGTCAAGGTCACGGAAACCTGTCGGCAACCCAGTAACATCTGATGTTTGCTGTGAACGCATCTCCAAAGTATTAAAATTGACATCAAGAACTTCAGATATTTTGCGGAAACCACTACGATTGCTATGCTCTGAAACATCAACTAGGGCTTTCTCAGCATTCGCAATAATTTCATCAGATTCAGTAGCGCCCTCATATGCTTGGTTGACAGTCTCTGTCAATCTATTTATAATACGGCGAAGCATGGCTTTCTCAGCCACAATCTTAGCATAATACTCAGCATTTGCGGATGTTGGGACACTATTGACCAAATCTACAAGATAAGAAATACCCCCTATATTTTGGAGGTCATCTTGGTCATCTAGAATGGTGCGTACTGTCGTGGCATCAATGGCATCATTTCGATCCGACAGCGTTACCATTGCTTTAAAAATGACACGATGGGAATACTTGTAAAAGTCGTCTGCTTCGATAAACTCTCGAACTGTAATCAACTTTTCCGGGTTAATGAAAATAGCCCCTAGAACAGACTGTTCCGCTACTAAATCATGAGGTTGCACTCGTAATTCTTGAGCTTCTGCCACAATTATTCCCTCCTTTACAAGATTTACTTATAGTGTCAACGAATTACTCAGCACTATTTTTGATGTTAAGTTTAATTTGTGCACTCACTTCTTTATGAAGCTTTACAGGAACCTCAATTAGACCAATCGCACGAATAGGATGTTCAAGTTCAATATGGCGTTTATCAACTTTAATACCAAATTGTTTTTGAAGTCCTTCTGCAATCTTTTTGGCTGTAATTGAACCAAAAGTACGTCCGTCTGGTCCGACCTTCTCAGTAAATTGAAGTCGATTTTCTTCTTTTTCAAGTTGCTCTTTAACTTGCTTCGCTTCAGCCAACAACTCTGCTGCATGTTTTTCTTCAGATTTTTGCTTACCTTTCAACTCACCGATAGCTTGGTTTGTCGCTTCCTTGGCAAGATTCTTTTTAATCAAGAAGTTTTGAGCGTAACCTGATGGTACTTCTTTAATTTCGCCTTTTTTACCTTTACCTTTAACGTCTTGTAAGAAAATAACTTTCATTTTAGTCCTCCTTGGGAGCCAATTCTCCCATAATAGTTTCAATCAATTTATTTTTTGCTTGAGCAACACTACAGTCTCGCAATTGGCAGGCCGCTAAGTTGAAATGGCCTCCACCACCCATTTTCTCCATAATACGTTGTACATTAATCGTTTTATGGCTTCGAGCAGATATATTCACAGTAGAATCACTGGTCCTAGCGACAACAAAAGTTGCTTCGATACCTGCCATGGCAAGCATCGTATCTGCTGCCTTAGAAATCACAACATTATTATAACATTTAGGATTATCACCTGAGGCAACAATGATATCATCTGTAATACGTTCACCTGCTAGAATTAGCTCATTGATACGTCGATACTCTTCAAAATCAGTAGCAGAGATCGTTTGGATTTCTCCACTATCACTTCCTAAACTACGCAGATAAGAGGCGACATCAAAGGTTCGACTAGTCACACGAGTTGAGAAATTTTTAGTATCCAACATGATACCTGCCATAAGGATAGAGGCTTGGATTTTACTCAAACGTTCTGGGGCACCTTGGAATTGCAACAACTCCGTAACCAATTCACAGGCTGAGCTCGCCCCACTTTCAATAAAGGTCAAAACAGCATTTTCAGGAAAATCATCATCTCGACGGTGATGGTCTACAACAATAACTTCATTAAATCGATCATAAAAATCCTTAGATAAGGTTAAATTGATTTTAGAATGGTCAACCATAATTAACAACGAATGTTGGTTGACTAACTCTTCGGCCTCTGAAAGTGTAATAAGAGGTGACTGACCATCTTCTTTTAGCCGTTCGACTGCACGCTCAATATCTGCATTCATAGCCGTATCATCGTAAACAGCATAGCTTTTTCGAACAATTTGACTGGCAAAATGAGCCATACCGACAGTTGCCCCTAGAGCATCCATATCGAGATTCTTATGTCCGACAACAAACACTTTTTCGACTGTTTTCAACTTATCAGAGATTGCAGTCATCATGGCCCTTGTTCTTGTACGAGAACGTTTTACTGTTGAAACAGAACCTCCTCCAAAATAAAGAAGTTCCTTGTGATCATCGTTTTCCTTGACAACAGCTTGATCTCCACCGCGAACTAGTGCGATATTTAAATTCTGCAAGGCAACCTGACCGATTTGATCATGCTTAAGCGTACCAAATGAAATTCCCATGCTCAAAGTCAGTGGTAAACCACGCTCCTGAGCCTGCTGACGGAAGTCATCCAAGACAGAAAACTTTTGATCCATGAATTCTGTCAAAACACTGTAGTTGGTGAAGAAGTAAAAACGATCACCTTCAATACGTCGATAATGAATATGCTTGGCCTTAGCAAACTCAGAAATAAACCCTGCCACAAATGTGTTGATTTTTGAAACATCGGCATCAGGTAAACTTCCTGTCACATCGTCGTAGTTATCAACTGAAATAATCCCGATAACAGGACGAGTCATATTTGGATCAGCATTTTCATCTTGATCATAAACATTGTCAATAAAATATGTCAACTTATTGTCAAAATCCACAAAAGCGGCATATTTATTATCACCAACGGTTATCACATTCGAAGGTGACCCCTTTCGTTTCTGGGAAATAAAATCCGCAATCAACTGCTTATTGAAATTTCCATTTTCATCCGAAAGTACTAGCTTCGCATAGGGGTTGAACCATTCAATATGATCGTTCTCATCAAAAGTAATAACCCCAACAGGCATCTTTCCGAGAAGGGTCTTCAAAGAATCTTCAACATCCTGATTCAGTTCATCTAATTGCTCTATTTCTAAGGACTCATATGTTGTCTTTTGGTAATGCAATAAGGCAACAACTACTACCATAATAATAAAAAGCGCAAAAATGAGTGCAGACTCCGATTTTAGTACGCGAACAAAAATAGTAGCAATTCCAAAAAGAATTAGCCCAATCATTACAAGATGAATCGTTGCAAAGTGAAATCTTTTCATATAAAACCTCTTAATCTAACAATTATAACATAAAAAAGCCTTAATTAAAAGGCTTTTAAACGTGTTAGCACCGTTAGTCTACTTTCCTGCGGGCCTTATTATTACCTTCAAGATAAACCATCAAAATTGAGATATCTGCTGGGTTGACCCCTGAAATACGACTCGCTTGACCAATGGTCTCAGGATTGATTTTCTTAAATTTTTGACGAGCTTCGGTAGCAATGGAATCAATAGCATCCCAATCAATATTTTTTGGAATCCTCTTTTCTTCCATACGCTTCATCTTAGCTACTTGATCCAAAGCTTTATTAATATAACCTTCATACTTGATTTCGGTCTCAAGCAACTCTACTATCTTCGCGTCCAAATCTTCTGCAGCTGGACCTACAAACTGAGTAGCTGTGGCGTAATCAATCTCTGGTCTACGCATAAACTCTTTAGCTGTCATGGCATCTGTCAATGGCTTAAAGCCTAGAGCTTGAATTTTTTCATTCGTCTCTTTAATAGGTTTTAATTTTTCTTTTGACAGACGTGTCAACTCGCTGTCAAACTGATTTTTCTTAATTTCAAAGATACGCCAACGTTCATCGTCAACCAAACCAACTTCTCGACCAATAGGTGTCAAGCGCATGTCAGCATTATCATGACGTAATATGAGACGATACTCTGCGCGTGATGTCAATAAACGATATGGCTCCAAGGTTCCTTTTGTGACAAGATCGTCAATCATTACACCAATATAGGCATCACTACGTTTGAGAATAAGCTCAGGTTTACCTTGAACTTTAAGAGCCGCATTGATACCAGCAACTAGACCTTGACCTGCTGCCTCCTCGTATCCAGAAGTTCCGTTGGTCTGTCCTGCTGTAAAGAGACCTGAAATCAACTTCGTTTCAAGTGTTGCACGTAGTTGATGAGGGAGCACGATATCATATTCAATCGCATAACCAGTTCGCATCATCTCTGCCTTTTCGAGACCTTTAATTGAGTGAATCAACTCTTTTTGAACATCTTCTGGCAGACTAGTTGACAGGCCTTGCACATAGACTTCTTCAGTCTCTCTTCCTTCAGGTTCAAGGAAAAGTTGATGGCGATTCTTATCGGCAAATCGGACAATTTTATCTTCGATTGATGGACAATAACGAGGTCCTACACCCTTGACAATACCTGAAAACATTGGGGCACGGTGTAAATTGTTATTGATAATATCGTGGCTCTCTTGATTCGTATAAGTTAGCCAACAAGGAATTTGATCCTGAAGATAATCTTCATCCTTCGACAAGAATGAAAAATGATTCGGCTTTTCGTCACCTGGTTGAATTTCAGTTTCTTCGTAATTAATTGATGATGCCTTGACACGAGGAGGGGTCCCTGTTTTAAATCTTCCTATCTCAAGGCCAAGATCCCTCAAGTTATCTGCCAATGTAACAGATGCAAGACTGTTATTAGGACCTGAAGAATATTTGAGCTCACCTAGGATAATTTCACCGCGCAAAGCCGTTCCTGTTGTTACAACAACCGCTTTAGCTCCATATTTTTGATTTGTGGCTGTTCTTACACCAACTACCTTACCATCTTCAACAAGAATTTCATCAACCATGGACTGACGGAGAGTCAGGTTTTCCTGACGCTCAACTGTATGCTTCATTGTCATAGCATACAAGGCTTTATCGGCTTGTGCACGTAAAGCTCTGACAGCAGGTCCCTTACCGGTATTCAACATTTTCATCTGAATATAAGTTTTATCAATATTTTTACCCATCTCTCCACCAAGGGCATCAATCTCACGGACAACAATCCCCTTGGCAGATCCCCCAATAGAAGGATTACATGGCATAAAAGCCAACATCTCTAGGTTAATAGTCGCTAATAAAACCTTACATCCCATGCGGGCTGCAGCTAAGCTAGCTTCCACACCAGCGTGACCAGCACCGATTACAATGATATCGTATTCTTCTATAAAGTTATAATTCATTCTATTTCTCCTATTTCTCAAGATGGATGTGTCGTAATTTTCCGTCCCAGTCTGGTAGGGCTGATTTTAAAAAGGCCGGTTTCAGGTCAACAGTATGTAAATCATCTAAAGCAATCCAACGACAAGGTAATTGCTTTGTATCTTCCTGCATGACCAAAGGTGCCTCCTCAAGTAAGTCTACTAAGTAGTGGAACTCGATGTTGTGATAGTGAACACCAGTTTGTTCGAAACGATTTTCAACCACGAAAGCTAGCGGACCTGCTTTAGATGTAACACCAAGTTCCTCTTTGACTTCCCGAACTACAGCATCTCCTGTAGTTTCATTGACCTGAATAGCACCTCCGATTGTGTAACAGCCGTCCTCATCTTCAATGACAAACAAGCGATTATCTTTTACAATCAAAGCAGTCGCTCTCACACCAAAAACAGTAGAATCTATTTTCGTCCGAAAATCCTTTTGCCTCATTTTACTTCCTTTCGAAACCACACAAAAATAGTCAAAACTCTGAGAAGTGCAGAACAAAAAGCCTGCAACATCCATGAGCTTTGACCATCATGACTATTGTTAAAGTTATTTTATCAAATCAAATCGTTTTGTCAATGCAAATCACTGTTTGAGCAAGGTCTGCACACTGACAATAATCATCTGTATACCTATGGAGAATAGTAAAAGTCCCATCATTTTCGTTATAATTTTCATCAAATTTTCTCCCAAGAAGCCTGCAATTTGTTTTGCACTTCTTAACAGGAGATAAGTGATGACACATAGTAGAGCAAAAGCAACTACGGTTATCAGTTGATTCTGCAAACCTCCATTAGCCAGACTTAAAGCAGTTGTAATTGTACCTGGTCCCGCAAAAAGTGGCATTGCAAGAGGAGAAATAGCAATAGACATTGGATCTGAATTTACTGCTTGCTGCTCCATTCCTTTATAGCTGGGTGAATGATTACCATTAATCATATGATAACCGATAACAGCCACTAATATTCCGCCAGCAATTCTGAAAGAAACAATTGTAATTCCAAATACTTTAAAAATGAAATCTCCTGAAAAGATAAAAACAGTTACAATAACAAAGGCAATCAAAAGACTCCTAAAAGCAATTTTTCGTGAAATTTTTTGACTATCATCTGCTACTAAAGCCATGTAAGCAGGAAGATTTGAAATTGGGTTCATTATAGCGAAAAATGCCATAAATGCATAAAAAAATTGAGAACTCATCGTTTTTACTTAACTCCAGTTAGATATACTGACAAACTTTTCCGTCTTTATACGCTTGGTCAATAATACCGCCGCCCAAACATTCCTGACCATCATAGAAAACAACGGCTTGACCTGGTGTAATAGCACGCTGAGGTTCAGCAAAAATCACCTCTGCTTTATCACCTTTAACCTTTACAGTAACTTTACTATCAGGTTGACGATAACGGAATTTTGCTGTGCATTCCATTTCAAATTCTTCTGGCATATCTCGAGTAAAGTGAATCATTGAAGCGTCAAGAGAAGTTGACATCAAGGACTCATGGTGGAAACCTTGACCCACGTAAAGAATATTTTTAGAAAGATCTTTTCCTACTACAAACCAAGGAGCATTATCTCCACCTTTTTGGCCACCAATACCCATACCACCACGTTGACCAATGGTATAATACATGAGTCCATTGTGTTCACCCATATCACGACCATCGACAGTCATCATACGACCTTTTTGAGCTGGTAAGTATTGACTAAGAAACTCTTTAAAGTTTTTCTCACCAATAAAACATATTCCTGTTGAATCTTTTTTCTTGGCTGTTGCAAGACCTGCACGTTCAGCAATCTCACGAACTTCTGGTTTTTGTAGATGTCCTAAAGGAAACATCGTTTTCTGCAACTGCTCTTGCGAAAGTTGACTAAGGAAGTAGGTTTGATCTTTATTGTTATCTGCACCACGCAACATATGGACAATGCCATCTTCATCGCGAACAACTTGAGCGTAATGTCCTGTAGCCACATAATCCGCTCCCAATGTCATCGCATAATCTAAGAAAGCCTTAAACTTGATTTCCTTATTACACATAACGTCTGGATTAGGGGTACGGCCTGCACGGTACTCTGCTAAGAAATACTCAAATACACGATCCCAGTACTCTTTTTCAAAGTTGACAGAGTAATAGGGGATACCAATCTGATCAGCTACTGCTGCTACATCTTTATAATCTTCGGTTGCTGTACACACACCAAATTCATCTGTGTCATCCCAGTTTTTCATGAAAACACCGATTACATCATAACCTTGCTCTTTTAAAAGTAAGGCTGTTACTGATGAATCAACGCCACCACTCATACCGACAACAACACGTGTTTTTGAATTATCAGTCATAGATAACTCCTCCCATCAAATAAAAATTAACATAGACTTGAAGGGTCTAGTTATTCAAATATCGATTTGAAGGTCGATTTTGAAGCGTAAAAGCACGCAAGCTTAATTATATCATGATTAAAGAATAATGCAAAAAGGTTACCACTAGGCAACCTTTTTGATACTTATTTTCGTGTAAAGCCACTGTAAACCTATTACTACCAAGACTATTATTGGAATCAATAACGCTACAAATAGCCATCCTGGCTCCTTATAACTTAACACAAGTTTATTCTGTCCTTCTTGTGATGAAACGGTCGGTGTACCAATCGTTGACAAGCTATAGTCATCCTTGTCTAGTTCTTTACCATTTAGTGTCAAGATAGAATCTTTATAGACAACTATCGGTAGATTCTGTTTCTCCCCTTCAGCAGCCTGCCAAGTTAATACAAGATAACCATCTTCGAGTAGCTTTTCTGCCTTCTGATTCGTAACGATATTTTCGTAATAAAGATCATAAGTGTTCTGCTTACCTATTGTCCCATAAATAGGTACGTAATCTGGTGTGGGTTTGACAACTAAATTTAAAAACTGTGACAAGTCACTGTCATTCATGGTAAGACTTATCGTCTGATAATCTCCTTCAACGTAAGTATGTTTAACAATGGAAATAAGTTCACCATCTTGTGCCGCAGTTTTTACACGATCGGTAGTATCCATCATGTTCTGAATAAGACCAACACCCGCAAAGGCAAAGAGTAAAACAGCAATACTTTTTCGCCAGTTTACAAATCGCGTGACCGTTAACCCCGTAATTGCTAAAAGTAAAATAGTGGCAGGAACAAAGAATCTAAATGGAAATTGAATCAGTTCAGCAAATGTATTTCCATTTTCTACTAGATACTGCCACGGAAAAAGACCTGTCGACAAGAAGAAGAAGACAAAATAAATAAAATGTAGTATTTTTTTCCATCTAGCAAATTTCTTCCAATTCAAAACAGCGTAAAGAAACTGTAAAATGAGTAACACCATTAAAGAAATTGGAGTATATAGCCAGTATCTTGCTGTTCCATCTATCCCATTCTTACCTATTTCTCTATTTATAAATGGATCTAAGAGATGATTAGTCCCTCTCAAATATAGGAGTACTAACCAGACATTGACAGTCAGTAAGAGGAACAAAATGACTGCTATAAGGACTTGTACGAAGGTTTCCTTTTTCTTAGCTATAGGAGACTTTACAAAAGTGTAAAGATAAAAAGGAAGATACATCATCACTAATATCAAAGCACTGAGTACGTGAACCTGAAAAATCAATGCCATAGATAAGGCAAGTCTAATTGGTTCTACTTTTTGATAAAAGACATAGTGAATTGCTGGAATAAAACAAAAAGGTAGTAAAGCTGCTCCCCAACTAGAGAAACCCTGACGCATCGTCCAGTATTGGATAGAGAATGTTGTCGCATAGAGTAAACCTAGTGACAAGGCAATGTTTGTCTTAACTTTACACTGCTTGAGCAAGGCATACATTGAGGACTCAGCTAGTATATGTAGTAATACCCTTGACACAATCTGATAACGAAACCAAGTGCCACTTATTAAAATAAGCCCTCCTTGTAAATAGGCAAAAAAAAGGACCGTAAAGAGCATTGACAATGCGGCCTGACTGTTGGAATCCATATAAAGATAAAAAGTAAGAAAAGTTACCATTTTTTAGTTGCATAGCAGCTTCATAGAACCTGTTATAGTGAAAGATGGAATCTGAACCTAAAATGACTTTTCTTGTAAATAGTTGTGGTGTAACCAATAACACAGCAAAAGCTATAATAATAAGAGAAACCCACAACTTTTCTCTTAATTTAAAAATTTGTTTCATTGCTATACCTTTCATTCCTATTATAACAAAAAGCTCTATAAAACATATTACCTACATCCAAATTAAAAAGCTGAGAGCATGCTCCCAACTTCTATTAATATTTAATATTAGTAATTCCAAGCTGACAAACCTTGTGCGTTATAGGCATTCAAGGCTGATTGAATTTGATCCTCAACTGTTGCAGTAGAGCCCCATCCAGGCATTGTTTGAAAAAGACCTGATGCACCTGAACCATTTGCTGCAGTATGATCACCATTTGACTCACGCGCAATAATTGACTCCCAAGTTGACTGAGGAACACCAGTAGCTGCTGCCATCTGTGCCGCCGCATAAGAACCAACTTCTCCTGCAGTGTTCCCATTTGAGAGAACAACTGACCCGCTACCAGTTGCAGCAACCGAAGGAGCTGTTCCAGTATTTTGAGTCGACGTAGTATCAGTATTCGTTGAAGCAGCGCTTATAGTGGCAGTATCTGACTGAGACTTTTCAGCTGCTTCTACCGATTCTCCTGTTGTTTCTGACTGAGGCTTACTTTCTTCAACCTTTTCTTTGTTAGCTTTATTCTCTTTGCTTGAGCTAATTTCTGTTGATTTAACTAAATCTGCTGTCGATTCTGACGTTGTTGATGCTGTTGAAGGTGCTGGGGTAACAGAATCTGAAAATGCATTAACCAACCCTTTATTAATTAGTGTAGACAGTGATACTGCCAAAATGACAATAAAACTTGTTACAATTGCCACTGGTACCGCCAATGATTTCTTCGCTGCTAATTTGATACGGCGTCCCTTATAACTTTTTTTAAACATAAATCCCTCCTAGTTAATTCTAGTTACATTCATCATAACTTAGTAATATTACTGCCGATTATTTGTATTATGTCTAATGTTACAATGATTTATCATTTTAATAAAAAAATGCCAAGATTCTGGCATTTTCCCCTTATTTGTATGAGGTTTGACAAGTTTTCCTCATAAGTCAGTAATAATGATTTAGTACCAACCATTAGCATTCCAGAAAGCAAGAGCTGCTGTCCATGAACCATAACGGCTTGCTACATAATTATCTGCTACCTTCTCTTGATTTTCAGGAGACAAGTCTCCGTTCAAATATGATGATGCTAATTGGTAACGTCCATAATATTGCCCATTTTGAGCTGTATAGCTACCGCTTGACTCACGTTGAGCGATTTCTTCTTTGGCAGCTGCCTCTGAAGAAGAAAGATTTGTATTGGTTGCTTGAGTATCTTCACTTTGTGTAGACTCTGTTGATTGTGTTGATTCAACAGCTGCTTCTGTTGTAGCTGAAGGTTCTGTAGTCTCTTCAGTTGTTTCATTAATTGTTAAGTTTTGACCAATAGAAATCTTATTGGCGTCTTGAATACCGTTTTTTGAAACGATTTCATCTACGGTCGTACCATTTTTCTTAGCAATAGCTGAAAGTGTATCGCCTTTTTGAACTGTGTAAGTTTCTGCATTAGCTAAAGCTGTTGCCCCAAGTGTTGCTACTGTAACAAGTCCAAAAAGACCTAATTTTTTAGTGTTAGATGTATTCTTTTTTTGCATGATGATGCTCCTTTATCTATTTATAGTCCAATCCATATTAGTCAAAGATTTTAAGTTATTTTATTGTTTATGACTAATGGGTAAATCAACTGGCTTATTCTATATAGGGATTTTTCAATCCAGATTAAGCTGAAGAACTATAACCATGTATCTATGATACCTTGGAAATATAACATCCCCTTGTTAGGGATATTAAAAATATTACAAGTAGGTTGGGATTAGACGAAAAAAGAACGCCTACGTGGGCGTCCATCTAAAACTTCTAGGTCTTAAGACCTAGTTTTTATTTATCTCAACGAATTAACTCTTAAGATAAAAAAGCATTAATCCTAAAGCTAAAATAGCAATAATTGATAAGGTATCTCGACCATTCCATGAAAGTCGACGATATTTTATTCGTCCTTCACCACCTTGATAGCCTCGTGCTTCCATAGCAATCGCCAGAGCATCTGCTCGTTTAAAGCTTGATGCAAACAAAGGAATTAAAATAGGTATTATTGACCGTACCTTTTGAATAATATTTCCTTCACCAAAGTCAACACCACGCGCCTTTTGAGCATTCATAATACGAGTCGTATCATCCATCAAAGTTGGTACAAAACGTAGACTCAAAGATAGCATTAAACCAATTTCATGTGCTGGCACTTTGAAAACAGTAAGAGGTTTTAAAAGTGATTCAACTGCATCAGATAAACTTAAAGGTGTTGTCGTTAGAGTAAGTAGGGTGGAAAAACTAATAATGAGGATAAATCTAAGGAATATCATCCAACCTTGATTTAAACCGACTTCCGTAATCTTTAAAAAGCCGATAGACCAAAGCACACTCCCTTTTGTATTGAAGAAAACTTGAAATAGGGTAGAAAATAAAATAATCCAAATCATTGGTTTGATTCCACCTAAAAAGAAACCAAGTTTTATTTTAGACAAGAAAACCAAGAAAAGTGTAAATAAAGTTATTACAGCATAAGTTAAAGGATTATTAGCCCAAAAGATAATAACAATATAAATCAGCATGGCTAATAATTTACTTCTAGGGTCTAATCGGTGTATAAAAGAGTCCCCAACAATATAACGTCCAATAATTAACTTATCCATGCGACACCACCTCTACGAATTCCTCGATTGTAATAGGGAGACTTTCAAATTGATAACCTTTTTCTTGTAGCTGTAGCGCAAACTCTGTGATTTTAGGAACACCTAACTGCTTTTCTTTAAGAAAAGTAACCTTTTGAAAAACATCTTTAGGAGCTCCCGACAACACTAGTTGCCCTTTTTCCATAACATTCACAGCTGTCGCATAATCGGCAACATCATCCATCAAGTGAGTTACTAAAACAATCGTCATTCCAGAAAGATGTAACTCCTTAAAGAGAGACATCAATTCCTTCCGGCCCTGTGGATCTAGACCGGCAGTCGGTTCATCCAGCACTAGAATATCTGGTTGCATAGCTAGAATCCCTGCGATGGCAACACGTCGCATTTGTCCCCCTGATAAATCAAAAGGATTCTGTCCATGAAACTCTTCCGGGAGTCCAACTAATTTTAGACTTTCAATAGCACGTTGTTCTGCTTCTTCCTTAGAAACTCCGAAATTTTGAGGTCCAAAGGCAACATCTTCTAAAACAGTTTCTGCAAATAACTGACTTTCTGGAAATTGAAAAACTAAACCTACCTTCTTACGAACTGGTTTTATGTCCTTATTCTTTGATTGACTGGTTATGATCGTATCATCAACGTGAACCTGACCACTAGTGGGTAAATAAAGGCCATTCAAGAGCTGCATAATAGTAGATTTACCACTTCCTGTATGTCCAATAAAGGCCGTATATGAACCATCTTTTATCGTCGTCGTCATATCAAAAAGGGCACGCCCCTCAAAAGGAGTACCCGCTTGATAGATATAACTTACATTTTTGAGAGAGATTCCCATAGTTGTTCTACCAATTCCTTTTCTGTCAGATAGTCTTCACAATCTATCAGACCTTTATTTCTTAGCTTTTGAGTTAATAATGCACTAAAAGGGATATCTAAACCTAAGTCAACTAACTCTGAGCCTCTACTAAATAGTTCACGAGGACTTGAAACAGACTCCACTTTACCTTTTTTCAAAACCAAAACACGGTCACTCAAAGCGACCTCATCGAGATCATGAGTAATTGATAAAACAGTCATTCCGTATTCTTTACGAATAGCTTTAATAGATTGAATCAATTCCTGGCGACCTTCCGGGTCAAGCATGCTAGTTGCCTCATCCAAAATCAAAATAGATGGTCTCATAGCTACAATACCTGCGATAGCCACACGTTGTTTTTGGCCTCCAGATAATCTAGCTGGCTCTCTATCCTTAAATTCTGACATTCCCACAAATTCCAGAGCCTCTTGAACTCTTGAAGCCATTTCTTCATAGGGAACACCTTTATTTTCAAGACCAAAAGCAACATCATCTTCAACAGTTGCCCCAACAAATTGATTATCTGGATTTTGAAAGACCATACCAATCTTATCACGGATATCCCAGACATTGTCTTCTGTTAATTCTTGACCATCAACAATAATCTGCCCAGACTCTGCCACTAATAGTCCGTCAATAAGACGTGCTGTCGTGGATTTTCCAGAACCATTATGCCCTACAATGGATAACCATTCCCCACGTTTCACGTGAAACGATACATCATCAAGAATATAGGATGGTTGATCTTGATGATATTTAAACTTTAAATTTTTTATTTCAATCATTGATTTATCGTACTATTTGAAAGTATCCTTAAATAAGAAACCTGCACCTTTGAAATAATCATAGCCTGAGTAAATTGTAAAGAACAAAGCAATATAAAGCATAATTGTTCCTACAAAATGCAGATGACACAATAATAGAATAATAGATAACATCTGAGTCACTGTCTTAATCTTACCAGGCATAGCTGCAGCGAGAACTGTACCACCGTTCTCCACTAATAAAAGACGAAGACCTGTGACTGCAAGCTCACGACAGATAATAACTGAAACCACCCAGGCTGGCGCTTGATTAATACCGACTAACATAATAAATGCTGACATCACTAGCATCTTATCTGCCAATGGATCTGCAAATTTCCCGAAATTAGTAACAACATGCCATTTTCGTGCCAAATAGCCATCTAAATAATCTGTAATACTGGCAATAGCGAAGACAACCGCCGCAGCAATATGCATGACATTACTTGACGCAAGTGATGTCATCAGTAAAAAGATAGGAATCAAAACAATTCTAGCAAGTGTCAATAAATTAGGTAAATTTTCTTTTTTAAACATTTCTTCTCGATTCTATTGGATTCTTAATGTGAGGTAGCTAGGTGTATTTTTATCTAATTGAGATAAATCAAGTGACTCCCCATTTACCTTTAGAGTTACTTTTGAAGATTGAGCAATAATAATTTGAGTTGGTTTAGTTTTACCAGAAAAATCTAAAGAGTATTTTGAATTTTTCGTTTTTGAAAGGAGGTAACTCTCTGAAGTATCTGAGTTATCTACTGAAAACCATGTGTCATCACTATCTTTTGATAACTCCACATCTAAAACTACTGAAGAATTTACATTGGAGAAATCAACCATTAGTTGATTACCTTGAGTTGTCGTTGTAACATTTGCCCCCGAAACGGTAACCTCAGAAATGCTTCGTGACGATTTAGCCTTACTAGCCGTCGACAGATGATTAACTGTAGAGATAGTATTTGGTTTTATCACTTGAGGTTGATTAGAAAGATGTCTAACAATAATATAACCTACTGAGCAGATGATAAGTAACGAAACCGCACTAAGCACTAGTAAAGGTAGATAGTTAGACTTTCTTTTTTCTTCACGTTTATGCTTTAAAAAGCGTGACATGGGAGCTTTAGCAGCTAAGGTATCTTCCTTACGTTCAACTGGTTTCTTCTCTTTTTTTAGTTTTTGCTCATTCTGTCTCTGCTCCTCAAACAGACGTTTTCCATCTAAACCAACCGAAGTGGCATACTTTTCAAGCGCCTCTTGCTGAATGTCCTCTGGCAAAGCCTTAAGTTGATCCATTTCCATAGCCAGAAGAAACTGGGCTTCGACTCCAGAAAATTTTTCTACATCATACAAACTTAACTCTTTCTTTATACGCGCTGCACGTAATTGCTCACCTAGAGAGTGTAACTTCATTTTTCCCCTTTCTAATATTCTTCTTTGTTTTCGTGTCTCTATTATAGCAAATAATCACTTATTTAGGGAAGACAACAAAATCGGTAATCTCCATATTTGAGAGATAGTGATTCAAAAAATCCTTCAACTCCTTGGAAGTAATGCTCATCAGTTCCTGACCAAAATCAAAGTATGTTTTATCATTCTCAAAATACGCTAAATATTGGCTCCCTAAATTCTGGATATTGTCTAGACTACGTAAAAATTCACCATACAAGGCTTTCTTTTGTAAATCCAATGCTTCTTCCGTCAACAATCGTTTTTTATCTGCCGATGTCATCACTTGACGAATTAAACTTGACATACGGATAGGCTCTGCAGTGTCCATAGTCATAACGACAAATGAATATCGATTAGATACCTCGTATTCAATTGACACAGACTCGTCTATTTTTCCTTCAGCATACCAATTTTGATAATAAGGAGACGTCCAGCCAAACAGTAAATTGAACAATAACTGTACCAGTATATTTTCTCTCATACGATTATCAGTAAAAGGAACACTCTTAAAACCAATGGCTAGTTTTGAGATGAATATCTCCATTTGAAGACTATCTAATTTTTGGATATCTGACTCAATAGGGTGCTTTTCTTTCTCGACTATTCTCTCAGGTGGTGTAAACTTACTTTGTTTTTCATTGACAAGAGTGTAAATGTTTCCAACATCAAAATCGCCCACTAAGACGAGATGACAGTTTGCTGGCCTGTAAAAGCAATCAAAATTATCTTTTAAGTCCTTTACAGTAATTTCTTCAATGCTATCAACACTTCCAGCAATATCTTGTCCTAATATAGTATTAGGATACAAACTTTGTAAACAACCTAGATAAACTCTGTAGTCAGGATCATCCTGATACATATTTATCTCTTGTTCAATAATTCTTTTTTCATGATTGACAGCATCTTCAGAACTTGTAAAGCTCGATGTAAACTTTAATAAAAGCTCTAAAGACTCCTCAAAGTGGTCAAGGGTAGAAAAATAATATGTTGTCTTCTCCAATGTTGTAAAAGCATTGACATCAGCTCCAAGCTTGACAAAATCCAATGTCACATCCCTTCCCTGCTCATCCTCAAATAGCTTGTGTTCAAGAAAATGAGCAATACCTGCAGGGTAAGATTGTGACTCACCATCAATATAAAAGTGATTATCTAGCGCCCCAAAATTTGTTGACAAAAAGGCGACTTTTTCTACAAATCCTTTTTTCTTAATGATTGATAAAGACATACCATTATCTAAAATTGCTGAATAAACTTCTTCATCAATTTTTTGATAATAACGTTTCTTCAAAGCAGCCATTTTAAGACACTCCTTCTAAAAAGAACAAACTCTGTAGCTTAACTTGACGTGCTACACGGCAAACATCTTTTTTAGTAACCTTCTCAATCTCATCTAACCAATTCTCCAATGAAAGACTTTTATCGCCAAAAATCACCTTATTAAAACGTTGTTCCACTAATGTTAAGGCATGATCTTCAGAGAGTAGAGCATTCATTCGTATGATTTTTTTGGTTTGATTCAGGAGAGAGCTTGAAAAACGTCCTAATTTAATGTAATTCAATTCTCTACTAATTCCTCGCATAGCCTGATCTCTATTAGATTTTTCAATTCCAGCGTAAACTTCTAGTAAACCTGTAAAGATATCAAATTGGCTACTAATTGAATAAGCCAACCCTTCCTTTTCTCGAAGTGTTGTAAACAAGGCTGAATGGGCAAATTCACCGAACATTGCATTGAATACAATTAAAGCAAAGTAATCTTTATCTCCATATTGACACGGAAATTGGTACCCTAGCTGTAAAATAGATTGACTACTCTGTCTAGGTTCTATCTTTTCTTTCACAACATTGACATAAGGTTGACTATAGCTAAACTGTAAATCAACTTGACGTCCTTCCAAAGGAAAACGATGTAAAGCTTGGAGTACTTGATAATCATCAAATTCTCCAACCATAAAGATATCAATACGATCTCTTGTCAACATACTTTGAAATTCTTGATAAGCTGTAAACGAGGTCTCTGCTTCAACAAGTTCTGCTTGACCATATTTTGGAACTTTCAAGCCCTCATTTACAAAATAAAGCTCTCTTCCTTTAACTTCACTGTAATAGTAATTATTCTCTGTGTCAACATCCAGGTAGGTCATTAAATTTTGTTTTTCTATGTCAAATACTTTATTTTGGTATTGAGCTACTCTTGACAGTGGCTTGTAAAGACACTCTTTCAAAAATCCTAGCACTTCCCAAAACAATCCATCATTCGTAGGGATAAAGGCATCTTTCAGATATGTCAACTCGATGTCAACACTATGTGTCAATCCTTTAGTTGACACTCTAGTTGACAACTGTGTTCCATAAAGAAAAGCTAGTCTCTCTTTAAAAGACTGTACTGTTGGATACGTCTGATTGGCTGTAGCTAACATTTGTGAAACTAGGGCTCGTTTAGCAATTGTTTGTTTATTCAAAGAACCTGTCATTCGAAAAACAATACGATTAGTTTTATATTTTTGTGTTGGAATGAAGTGTACATAGACACCATCAGCAATTTTCATTGATAACCTCTAAAAAGTTTATGCTTCCAATTATACCATTTTTATGCTATCTTATCTCAAGAGAAAGTTGAGGTACTATGGAATATAAATTATTTGATGAATACATCACACTGCAGGCACTTTTAAAAGAATTAAGTATCATTCATAGTGGCGGAGCTATAAAAGGTTTCTTGGCTAATAATACCGTTTTATTCAACGGTGAGGATGAAAAACGTCGTGGAAAAAAACTTCGTTATGGAGATGTTATTACCATTCCGTCTGAGGAACTTGAAATAACGATTGTAGCTCCTACGACAAATGAAATTGAAGAACATCAAAAAGAAGTCGCTGAAAAAGCACGTGTTGCTGCCATTGTTAAAAAAATGAATCAGGATAATAAAAAGAAACAAAAAGCACATCCGTCAAAAGAAAGCAATAAAACTAAACGAAAACCCGTTCGTTTCCCAGGAACCTAACTATGTGGCTCGAAAAAATTGATATTCAACACTTTAGAAATTATACTGAAGCCTCTGTGAGCTTCTCACCTCATCTCAATATTTTTCTTGGTCGCAATGCCCAAGGAAAAACAAATATTCTTGAGGCCATCTATTTTCTAGCATTGACACGTAGTCATCGGACCCGTTCAGATAAAGAACTGATTCAATTTCAACAAAATACTCTCAAACTTAACGGCATCGTGCATCGTCATAGTGGGAAGCTACCTCTGGAAATCAGTTTATCTAATAAAGGACGCATAACAAAGGTTAACCACCTCAAACAAGCTAAATTATCCGATTATATCGGTCACATGACTGTGGTGCTATTTGCTCCTGAGGATTTACAACTTGTAAAAGGATCTCCAAGCCTGAGACGTAAATTTATAGATATTGATTTAGGACAGATTAAGCCTGTTTATCTCTCAGACTTATCAAGTTATAATCATGTACTCAAACAACGTAATGCTTATCTCAAATCTACTGACAATGTAGACATTAATTTCCTCTCAGTGTTAGATGAACAGCTTTCCGATTTTGGAACACGAGTTATCGAACATAGACTAGAATTTATCAAGCAATTAGAGGAGGAGGCAGATAGACATCATAGTAACCTCTCAAATCAGATAGAGCGCCTTAAAATCTCCTACGAATCTAATATCCCACTGGAAAATAACAAAGTTATTCGCGAATCATTTTTAACCACGTTAAAGCAAAATCACAAAAGAGATATCTTCAAAAAGAACACTGGTGTTGGTCCGCATAGGGATGATTTAACATTTTACATTAATGACATGAACGCATCTTTCGGTAGTCAGGGGCAGCAACGTAGTCTCATACTTTCTTTAAAAATGGCTGAGATTGCTCTGATAAAAAAAGTAACAGGTGAATTTCCTATTCTTCTCCTCGATGATGTCATGAGTGAGCTTGACAATCACCGTCAACTTAAACTGTTAGAAAGTATTGACGAAGAGGTTCAAACCTTCATGACGACAACTTCACTTGATCATCTGAGTAACCTACCACCTGATTTAAAGACCTTCTTAGTTAAGAATGGTGATATTTATGAAAAACAAGTCGATTAAATGACTTGTTTTTCTATTTTTCGTGATTGACACATGTGACAAGCGTTACCCAATAAGCTGTAAATCATTTTCGCCTAAACCCTTTTATCAACAACCATAATCACGTAAATACGTTGTAAACTTATTGTAAATATCTCTGTAAACAAAAAGTACTTATCTGAGATAAGTACTTTTATGTTTATTAATGAGCTGAGTAGTTAGGCGCCTCGTTGGTAATTTGAACATCGTGAGGGTGACTTTCAATAAGTCCTGCACCTGACATTTCAACAAACTGAGCTTTGTCATGTAAAGCCTGAATATCTTCTGCACCTGTATAACCCATACCTGCACGGATACCGCCAATCAATTGGAATACAATATCAGCAGCAGAACCTTTATAAGCTACACGGCCTTCAATTCCTTCTGGAACAAGTTTATTCGCTTCATTAACTGCACCTTGGAAGTAACGATCGCTTGATCCCTTCTTCATCGCTGCAATTGATCCCATACCACGATATGATTTATATTTACGACCTTGGAAAATCTCAGTTTCACCTGGTGCTTCATCAGTACCAGCAAACATAGAACCAAGCATTACAGCATTACCACCTGCTGCAAGAGCTTTTACAATATCACCTGAGTATTTGATACCACCATCAGCAATAATTGTTTTTCCGTATTCACGCGCAACACTTGCAGCATCGTAAATAGCAGTGACTTGAGGAACACCTACACCCGCAACCACACGTGTTGTACAAATAGAACCTGGTCCGATACCTACTTTAACGACATCGACACCTGCTTCATAAAGTGCACGCGCACCTTCAGCTGTTGCAATATTTCCTGCAATCAAAGTACGATCTGGGAAGTGGGCACGAATTTCAGCAATTTTACGAAGAACACCTGCTGAATGACCATGTGCAGTATCAATGACAATAGCATCTGCGCCTGCTTCAAAGAGAGCTTCTGCACGTTCAAAGGTATCAGAAGTAACCCCTACAGCACCTGCGACCAAAAGACGACCGAATTCATCCTTAGCTGCATTAGGAAACTCGATAACTTTTTCGATGTCCTTAATAGTAATGAGTCCTGACAAACGACCTTCTTCATCAACTAGAGGTAGCTTTTCAATACGATGCTCATGAAGAATACTTTCAGCTGTTTCAAGATCTGTTCCAACTGGAGCAGTGACCAATTTTTCAGAAGTCATGTGTTCTGAAATTGGAGTATCGTAATTAGAGATAAAACGCATATCACGGTTTGTGATAATACCAACCAATTTACGATTTTCAAGTGTCTCAACAATTGGAACCCCTGAAATACGGTAACGTTGCATCAACTCTTCAGCTTCAGCAACTTTATTTTCAGGCGTTAAGAAGAATGGATCAATGATGACACCATTTTCAGAGCGCTTTACTTTTCGAACTTCTTCAGCTTGTTCCGCAATAGACATGTTTTTGTGAATGACACCCAAACCACCTGCACGAGCAATTGAGATAGCCATCTTACTATCTGTGACCGTATCCATGGCTGCAGTGATAATTGGGATATTTAATGTCAAATTTTTAGCCAATTTCGTCTTCAAGTTGACGTTGTTTGGTAGAACATGACTTTCCGCAGGAATAAGCAATACGTCATCAAAAGTGTAACCTTTTTTCAAGAATTTAGTGTCCCAATTTGACATTATAATCGTCCTCTTTTCTCAAAGTTTTGAGGTACAGAAACCCCAGTCTATTTTTTAATTGATAATATCATATCATGCTAAAATGATTTGTCAACAGATTTCGCATAAGATTCTAAGAAAACCTTTTTCCAAATAAAAATAGGGCTCCAGATTATCTTGAGTCCCTACTTTTTATTTCTTAGAAATAATTAATTCCCATTGCTTCTTTTACTTCTGCCAATGTTTGTCCAGCAACTTCACGCGCTGCTTGACTACCTTTTTCAAGCATACGGAAAACTTCTCCCATATCCTTGGCATATTCTAAACGGCGTTCACGAATTGGAGCTAACTCACGTTCTAAGATTTCTAGAAGATAACGTTTTGTCTTCACATCTCCTAAACCACCTCGTTGATAATGTTCTTTCATTTCAGCAATTGTAGTAGCATCCTCTTCGCGACCAAAGATATCAAGATAATGGAAAACCATATTACCTTCAATTTGGCCTGGATCTTCCACACGAATATGATTTGGATCCGTATACATGCTCATGACTTTTTTACGAACAGTGTCCTCATCATCTGAAAGGAAGATACCATTACCCAAGGATTTAGACATCTTAGCATTACCGTCTAGACCTGGAAGGCGTCCTGCAGCTTCATTTTCAGGGTAGATTCCCTCTGGCTCAACCAAAATATCACAATTATAAGTATGATTGAAGCTACGTGCAATTTCACGTGTCTGCTCAATCATTGGCTTTTGGTCATTACCTACAGGAACATAATTTGCTTTAAAGGCCGTGATATCAGCTGCCTGAGAAATTGGATAAACTAGAAATCCTGTTGGAATAGATCCTCCGAAGCCTTTTTGAGCAATTTCCGTCTTAACCGTTGGGTTACGCTCTAAACGTGCCAATGAAACTAGGTTCATGTAATACATAGTCAACTCAGCCAACTCAGGAATCTGACTTTGAATGAAAATAGTTGACTTCGCTGGATCCAAACCTACAGAGAGATAATCTAAAGCAACATTCCCAATTGATTCTTTGATGATCTCTGACTCTTTTGCGTGATCCGTAAGAGCTTGCTGATCAGCCAAGAAGACAAACATGTTATATTTATCTTCGTTTTGTAAAAGGACACGATTTTTTAAACTACCAACATAGTGTCCTAGATGAAGTTTCCCTGTTGGACGGTCTCCCGTCAAAATAATAGGTTTCGTCATATAATTACCTCTCTAATACAAAAAAATCCCCACGCAAAAACATGCGTGAGGGCGTTAATCACTTTTGATACGCGGTACCACCTCAGTTGATAACTCTTTCTGCAGCTATCATCTCAAACCTTCTCAACAAAGAAGTTGCACGATAAGGGGTGCCAAACCTAACGTTTATGTGTTCACGTTAATCGTCAATTCTCTTCAGCCCATTCATTCCACCTTCATACTGGTTTGCAGCTACCACCAGCTCTCTATAAAAAAGGTAAGAATTACTCTTCTGATGACTATTATTCTACATTGTTTTATCTATTTTTGTCAAGGTTATGTTTCCAGTTTCACGTGAAACACAACCTCATATTCAACCAAAATAGTCATTACTTGACGGAAACTTAAAAAGACTTGATAATAAGAATATCATATCTAGGAGATAATATATGAAACGTCGAATAATAGACATACTTTTAGTTACAATCGGTTCTTTTATAGCTGCTGTCGGCTATAACTCACTTTTAGTTAAGAATAATATTGCTTCAGGTGGTGTCGGAGGGCTAGCCATTAGTTTAAATGCCCTTTTTGGCTGGAATAATGCTAACTTCGTCTTAGCAACAACCATCCCTTTGTTAATTTTATGTTGGTTCTTTCTTGGCCGCGAAGTTCTCCTAAAAACCTTCTATGGGTCTCTTGTCTTCCCAATGTTTATTAAATTAACTGAGGGCTTACCGACACTCACCAAACAACCTTTGTTGGCTGCTATTTTTGGTGGGATTGTATTAGGGCTAGGACTAGGAATAGTCTTCTATGGAAATTCCTCAACTGGAGGAACTGGAATTATCACACAAATTCTCAACAAATATACGCCACTCCCACTAGGAATGGTACTACTTATTGTCGATGGAATCATTGTCGCAATCAGTGCTATTGCCTTTCCTCCTGATACTGTTATGTATTCCATTCTCTCACTTGGAGTTGTTTCTCTTACAATTGATAAAATGATGGTCGGACTCAATTCATCACGAAATCTTCTAATCATTTCGCAAAATAGTGAACAAATCCTAAACTACATCACTAGAGTGGCTGATCGAGGAGCAACAAAAATCCCAGTTCTTGGTGGACATACCGGACATGCACAAAATATGATTATGACTACCTTGTCAACTCATGAGGTTCCAAAAGTCCAAGAAGAAATCCAAAAAATAGATGAAACTGCCTTTATCGTCATTGTTCCTGCTTCTACAGTTATGGGACGTGGATTTAGCCTCCAAAAAGATTACCAAAGAGTTCCAAATGACTTTATTAATCCCTTGTAAAATCGATTGAAATAAAGTCTAATTTCTCGTAAAATAGTAGTTAAGAATAAAAATAAAGGATATTATATGCTTACTGTATCAGATGTATCGCTTCGTTTTAGCGATCGTAAACTTTTTGATGATGTTAACATTGCCTTCACACCTGGTAATACTTATGGTCTTATCGGTGCTAATGGTGCTGGTAAATCCACTTTTTTGAAAATTTTAGCTGGTGATATCGAACCAACAACAGGACATATCTCCCTTGGTCCTGATGAGCGTCTTTCTGTTCTTCGTCAGAACCATTTTGACTATGAAGAAGAACGCGTTATCGATGTTGTTATTATGGGTAATGAACGCCTCTACGATATCATGAAAGAAAAAGATGCTATCTACATGAAAGAAGATTTTTCAGATGAAGATGGTGTCCGTGCTGCTGAATTAGAAGGACTCTTTGCTGAATTGGGTGGTTGGGAAGCTGAAAGCGAAGCCTCACAATTACTTCAGAACCTAAATATCTCAGAAGACCTTCACTATCAAAACATGAGTGAATTGGCTAATGGTGACAAGGTGAAGGTGCTCCTTGCAAAAGCACTATTTGGTAAACCAGATGTACTTCTTCTTGACGAACCTACCAATGGTCTTGATATCCAGTCAATCTCTTGGCTTGAAGATTTCTTGATTGATTTTGAAAATACGGTCATTGTCGTATCCCATGACCGTCACTTCTTGAATAAGGTGTGTACGCATATGGCCGACCTTGACTTTGGTAAAATCAAACTCTATGTCGGTAACTATGACTTCTGGAAACAATCTTCAGAATTGGCTGCACGCTTGCAGGCTGACCGTAATGCCAAAGCAGAAGAAAAATTAAGGACTTCAAGAATTCGTTGCTCGTTTCTCTGCCAACGCTTCAAAATCTAAACAAGCGACTTCTCGTAAGAAAATGCTTGATAAAATTGAGCTAGAAGAAATCGTCCCATCAAGTCGTAAATACCCATTTATCAATTTCAAAGCAGAGCGTGAAATCGGTAATGACCTTCTAACAGTTGAAAATCTCACTGTTAAGATGGATGGTGAGACTATTCTTGACAACATTAGTTTCATCTTGCGACCAGGAGATAAGACTGCCATCATCGGTCAAAACGATATTCAAACAACTGCATTAATTCGTGCTCTTGCCGGTGATATTGACTACGAAGGTACAATCAAATGGGGTGTTACTACTAGCCGGTCTTACCTTCCAAAAGACAATTCTAAAGACTTTGCATCCGGTGAATCAATTCTCGAATGGCTTCGTCAATTTGCCGAAAAAGGTGAAGATGATGATACTTTCTTGCGTGGATTCCTTGGGCGTATGCTCTTCTCAGGGGATGAGGTTAATAAATCTGTTAGTGTTCTCTCAGGGGGAGAAAAGGTACGTGTCATGCTTTCTAAACTCATGCTTTTGAAATCTAACGTCCTTCTTCTGGATGATCCTACTAATCACTTGGATTTGGAATCAATCTCCAGTCTGAATGATGGCGTCCGTGACTTCAAAGAGTCTGTTATCTTTGCCAGTCATGACCATGAATTTATTCAAACAATAGCGAACCACATCGTAGTTGTTTCTAAAAATGGGGTTATTGACCGTATTGATGAAACTTATGATGAGTTCCTTGAAAATGAAGAAGTGCAAGCTAAAGTCAAAGCACTATGGGCTGATTAAACTATAAAAAGATGCAGGTTGGGATATCCCAACCTGTCTTAGTATCATTATGACAAATAAAAAATACCATACGACTTTATTATTTTATCTGGCTGCTTTTTTCTTGCCAGTACTAATCATGATAGGGGTGCTGTATAGCCAAAAAATCTATCCTGGTAGTGAGCGGACTATTTTAACAAGTGATGGATTTCATCAGTATGTGATTTTTGCAACTGGACTTCGGAATATACTTCATGGAGATGGGAGCCTCTTTTACACCTTTACAAGTGGTCTAGGGCTTAATTTCTATGCTCTAACAAGCTATTACCTAGGTTCCTTCTTGTCTCCACTTTACTATTTCTTTACTGTCAACCAAATGGCCGATGCTTTTTATTATATAACACTACTTAAATTCGGGCTTATTGGGTTATCAGGAGCTTTTAGTTTTAAGCGGCTCTTTACAAAAGTGTCAAGAAGTTTCATCCTATGTCTTTCTACAGGATTTTCTTTGATGAGCTTCGCTACCAGTCAGTTAGAAATTAATACCTGGCTAGATGCCTTTATTCTAGCACCTCTAATCATATTAGGTTTACACCTCTTACTAAGATTCAATAAACGGGGCTTATACTTTTTTAGCCTAACCTGTCTTTTTATCCAAAATTACTATTTTGGTTATATGATGGCTATTTTCCTAACCCTTTACACCATAGTACAATTGATAACTATCAAGGGATGGAAGAGTAAGATTCTTCATTTCATAGACTTTGGAATTGTTTCTATACTTGCTGGTTTAAGTAGTGCTGTCATGTTACTACCTACACTACTTGACTTGACCACACATGGTGAAAAGTTTACAGGTGCGTCAAGTTTGTTGACAGAGTCCACCTATTATTTTGACTTCTTTGCGAAAAATCTCGTTGGAGTTTACGATACTACTAAATTTGGATCAATACCTATGATCTATGTGGGAATCTTACCTTTGATTCTTTTTCTACTTTTCTTTATTAGTAGGGAAGTCAAGCTATCATTACGTATAGGTTATCTCCTATTAGTAGCTTTCTTTATCGCTAGCTTCTACTTACAGCCTCTTGATTTGTTTTGGCAAGGAATGCATGCACCCAACATGTTTCTCCATCGCTATTCTTGGCTCCTATCTCTCCTAATTGTTCTTTTGGCAGGAGAAACACTCAACCGAATTAAAAACTTTTCTTTTAAAAGACTCCTCCTATCTTTCTTAGGATTGAGTACCGCTTACTTACTAACTTGGATTTTCCAATCTCACTATAGCTTCATTGAATCAGTCTCCTGGCTATTAAGCCTAGCATTTCTTCTAGCCTATGCCATTCTATTTATTAGCTATTTTAGACAGCAAATTCCTGGGAGTGTTTTTCGCTGTTTCACCTTCTTATTCTGCATTTTTGAGCTTGCATTAAGTACTTACTATGTTGTTGGAGCTCTGGGAAATGAGTGGGTATTCCCAACTCGTGAAGGCTACCTACGAAATATGTCTGCCATTACAAAACTAGTTTCAGATACTAAGCAAGCGAATAAGACTTTTTACCGTACTGAAAGGTTAGAGGCTCAAACTGGTAACGACAGTATGAAATTCAACTATAATGGTATCTCTCAGTTTTCATCCATTCGAAATACTGCTTCAAGCTCAACACTCGATAGGTTAGGCTTCAAATCTGAAGGGACTAATTTAAACCTACGTTACCAAAATAACACCATTATCGCTGATAGTCTCTTCGGAATAAAATATAATTTATCGAACTTTGACCTTAATAAGTATGGTTTTAATCACGTAACTTCTGAGAAAACAATGGGGCTTTATCAAAATAATAATGCAAGCCAGCTTGCTATCTTAACTGATGGTATTTACAAGAATATTGACTTCACTGTCAATACGCTTGACAATCAAACTAGCTTGCTAAATGCTCTATCTGGACTTAACTTAACATATTTTAAACGAGCTCCATCTCAACTATTTGATCAAGATGCTAAGTCTTTGAATCAGCGCGTGGCTAAAAACGTTAGCAACTCGAATAAAGATTTTGTAACAATCACCTATCGAGTTATCGCTCCACCACATAGTCAACTCTATGTTAGTATTCCTAACATTTCTTGGTCCGATGACAATAACCACTCTCTGTCAATTACTGTAAATGGTGTGACAAGGAATCAAGTTACTGACAATACCTTTGATTTCTTCGATCTTGGCTACTTTGAAACAGAATCAATGGTTACCATCAAACTTAGTTTTCCTGGCAATAAAGCAATATCCTTTGATAATCCTAGTTTTTATGCCCTTGATACTCAAAACTATCAGATAGCTATGGATACTATTAATGAACGTGATAGCAAGGTTACGACGTCAAATAATAAAGTGTTCGTTGATTATAGTAGTAAAACGAATGCCTCACTATTCTTCACCATTCCATACGATAAGGGGTGGACAGCGACCATAAATCATAAAAAAGTTAAGATTCATAGAGCTCAAAAGGGGTTCATGAAAGTCGATGTCCCTAGTGGGAAAGGTAAAGTTGTTCTAACCTTCATTCCCTATGGTCTTAAGACAGGTTTATTGATTAGTCTATTGGCAAGTATCATATTTTGTTGCTACGCTTATTTCATCAGAAAAATAACCGTTATTCAAAAACAGCTGATTATCTTAAATAAAATTAAATAGGTTTGGAACAATTGTTCCAGACCTATTTATCTTTGGGTACAAAAAAAACTCAAGCTATACAACTTGAGGTGTCTTATCACTCCGCCAGTAGGACTCGAACCTACGACATCATGATTAACAGTCATGCGCTACTACCAACTGAGCTATGGCGGATAAAACTGCTAAGTAGCAAAAATAGTCCGTACGGGATTCGAACCCGTGTTACCGCCGTGAAAAGGCGGTGTCTTAACCCCTTGACCAACGGACCAAGTTCTGAGATTTTTATCTCGTTAACACTCTTATTATTATATCAGAGTATTCGATTTTGTCTATACTTTTTTTCAAAAAAAATATTAAATTTTGCTAAATTTATTCGAATTTTACGTTAGTTTTTATCTTGCTTTTACAAAGTATTGACATGTTGCTATATATTTTGTAAACTAATAGAGTTATTGGTCCCATAGCTCAGCTGGATAGAGCATTCGCCTTCTAAGCGAACGGTCGCAGGTTCGAATCCTGCTGGGATCAGATAAAAAAACGCAATCTAGAATCTCTAGTTGCGTTTTTCTTTTGCCTCGATAAATAGGAAATAATTTAAAACAAACAAGGGAAGCAAAGTCGTATATAGGCTGTATTCATGTAAATATTGAGCAAACCAAGTTGAGGCTGCAACTCCTACCATAAATGTAAAGATGATAATAGTAGTATAAGAAGCTTGTTTAAGCACTTTGGGATCCCCCTCGTCAATAGCCCTGGCAACGGTTAAAGAGGTATTCGTAATATTACCAGTCATCATGAAGGAAGCATAATTTACCCCTCTGACGCGCTTAAAAATTCCCTACCTGAAGAGAGGCAAAAAATGCCAAGCCTGCAATCGTAATAGTAGAATCAACGTAAGGTGTAATAATGGCGAGAATAGTCATCAAGAGAAAGGCAAGTCTAATCGCTTGCAAATGCCAATCCCCATTTATGGTTAATGAGCCACTTCTTACAAAAAAAATCAAAAAAGCTGACCATAAAACAAAGAAAAAATAGGTATCCATAGCTGAAAGCTCTTGCAATATGCCCCTCAACAAGATGAATAACCAAATAAAGGAGATTACCTGTCTGAATACTTGCAAATCGTCCGTCTTGAGTATTGTAAGTATAGGCATCAATGAAGCCCCCTATATAACTTACTAGAGTTGCTACCCGTAATCCTTCAAAAACACGATAGGAGCGTTTTTTCATTCTGAACATGTCTGTTTCCTTCTTCTACTTATGGTAAGGACTTCCCTGCTGAATCATGAATGCGCGATAAATTTGTTCTACTAATACAAGGCGCATAAGCTGATGAGGGAACGTTAAGAGACCAAAACTCATTAATTGATTAGCCCTCTTTTTCACTGTAGGAGAGAGTCCCAAACTTCCCCCTATAATAAAAGTAATATCTGAATAGCCTCTAAGAGTCGCTTGCTCTAACTCTTTAGCAAATTGCTCCGAGGGAAATTGTTTTCCTTCAATAGCTAAGGCAATGACATAATCACGATCACCTACTTTAGCCAAGATACGCTGCCCCTCTTTGTCTAGGATAGCTTTATTTTCAGCTTCGCTTGCATTATCTGGCGTCTTTTCATCCGTTAATTCTATAGACTCAAATTTTGTAAAGCGTCCTAGTCGTTTGACATACTCCGCAATGCCATCTTTCAAATATTTTTCTTTCAATTTTCCAACGGTAATCAATTTAACTTTCATAGGCTTATTATAGCACATATCCACAATCTTTTAACACCTTATCCACACCTTTTTACTGTTAAGAATCTTTAGTTATCCCTATAAAATAGCTTCTTATCTACACTTTTTGAAACTTATCCACAGACTGTTGATAACTGTTTTTTAAAATCACTTTATGATATAATTAAGCTTACTTTGATATGCTTATCAAAAAGGAGGACTAAACGTGAAAAAATTTAACTGGAAAAAAATAGTAGCGCCAATTGCAATGCTTGTTATTGGCTTGCTCGGTGGTTTGCTAGGTGCCTTTATCCTACTAACAGCAGCAGGGGTATCTTTTACCAATTCAACAGATACAGGTGTTAAAACAGCTAAGACCGTATACAATAATACAACAGATACAACTAAAGCTGTTAAGAAAGTACAAAATGCTGTTGTTTCTGTCATCAATTACCAAGAAGGGTCATCTTCAGATTCTCTAAATGAACTTTATGGCCGTATCTTTGGTGGAGATGATAGTTCTGACTCTAGCCAAGACAAATCAAAAGATTCTGATGGGTTACAAGTCGCTGGTGAAGGTTCCGGTGTTATCTATAAAAAGGATGGTAAAGAGGCTTATATCGTAACCAACAACCACGTTGTCGATGGCGCTAAAAAACTTGAAATCATGCTTTCAGATGGATCAAAAATTACTGGTGAACTCGTTGGTAAAGATACTTACTCTGACCTAGCAGTTGTCAAAGTTTCTTCAGATAAAATTAAAACCGTAGCGGAATTTGCAGACTCAAACTCTCTCACAGTCGGCGAGAAGGCAATTGCTATCGGTAGCCCACTTGGTACCGAATATGCCAACTCAGTAACAGAGGGTATCGTTTCTAGCCTTAGCCGTACTGTAACTATGCAAAACGACAATGGTGAAACTGTTTCAACAAATGCTATCCAAACAGATGCTGCCATTAACCCTGGTAACTCAGGTGGTGCCTTAGTCAATATCGAAGGACAAGTTATCGGTATTAACTCAAGTAAAATTTCATCAACGTCAGCAGTCGCTGGTAGCGCCGTTGAAGGTATGGGATTTGCCATTCCATCAAACGATGTTGTCGAAATCATCAATCAATTGGAAAAAGACGGTAAAGTTACACGACCAGCCCTAGGAATCTCAATGGCCGATCTTAACAGCCTTTCTAGCAGTGCAACTTCTAAATTAGATTTACCAGATGATGTGAAAGCTGGAGTTGTAGTCGGCAGCGTTCAAAAAGGTATGCCAGCTGACGGTAAACTTCAAGAAAATGATGTTATCACTGAAATTGACGGTAAGGAAATCAGCTCAAAAACTGATATTCAAACCAATCTTTACAGCCATAGTATCGGAGATACAATCAAGGTAACCTTCTATCGTGGTAAAGAGAAGAAAACTGAAGAACTTAAATTAACAAAATCTACAGAAGACTTGTCTGACTAAGTCATTGACAAATCTGTCAAAAGACCTTTACAATAATGTAAAGGTCTTTTTTCGGAAAGGAATAACATGCAAGAACAACTCAAAGCTTTACCTATTAGTGACATCTATCCCAATCCTTTTCAACCTCGTATAGAGTTCTCTGATGAAGAATTAGCGGAGCTAAGCCAATCGATTGCAGAAAATGGACTGATACAGCCAATCATTGTCCGAAAATCGGATATTATTGGTTATGAACTAATTGCTGGGGAAAGACGTTTACGTGCCTGTAAACGTCTAGGAATGACAGAAATCCCTGCAGTTGTAAAGGAAGTTACAGATCAAGAGAGTCGTAAACAAGCTATTATTGAAAATTTACAACGATCGAATCTCAATCCCATTGAAGAAGCAAAGGCCTATCGTAGTTTAATTAATGAGCTAGCTTATAGTCACGAGGAACTGGCGAAAGCTATGGGGAAATCCAGACCTTATATCAGTAACGCTCTCAGACTCCTCCAACTTCCCCAAGAGATACAGACGAGTATCGAAAATGGCAAACTGAGTCAAGGACATGCTAGAGCACTTTTAGCTGTTGAGGATACAAAAAAGCAATTAACTATCTATCATCAGGTCCTTACTGAAAAAATGGTCAGTTCGTACCCTGGAAAAAAGACTTCAAGAACTTCCAAAAAAACAAAAATCAAAAAAAGATATTCATATAAAAGATAAAGAAAAAGAACTTGAAAAATCACTTGGTCTCCCCGTTACTCTTCGTTATCACAAAAATCACTCTGGAACTATTCAGATCCACTTTTCGACAGAAGAAGATTTTAACAGAATTATCAACAAGCTTATTTGACCTGTGAATTGAGTAGCAAAAAGAAACAAACTTATCCACATCATAAAATGGTTGCCCTCCCTTTATTTGAGAGGGTTTCTTTTTTTATTCACAACTTGTGGATAACTCTTGTGCACAATGTGAATTGCTTTTTTTAGCTTGTGGATAACTTAAGGAACTTTTATCTCCGGACCTGTGGAAAACTTTTTTGTTTTATGATAGAATCAGAGAACAAGAATAAAGAAGGAGAATTGATGGAATGACCGAAAAAGAGCATTTTTTTTGGAATAAGCTCTTAGAGCTGGCCAAAGAGGAACTAACACAAGCCACTTTTGATTATTATGTCCTAGATACCAAGCTCATCAAAGTTCAAGATAACGTTGCTACAATTCTGCTTGAGGAAGTCAAAAAGCTATTCTGGGAAAAGAATATGCAATCTTTCATTTTGATGGCTGGTTTTGAAGCCTATAATAGTGAAATCAAAGTTGAGTACGTCTTTGACGAAGCACTCTTAAACGAGGCAAATTCAACTGTAACAAACAATGACTTTGGCAATAAAAAGGAACCGCAAACACCTGCTCTTCCTACATTGGACTCTGACTTAAATAGTAAATACACCTTTGATAATTTTATTCAGGGGGATGAAAACCGTTGGTCAGTTGCTGCATCTTTAGCTGTAGCTGATTCACCAGGAGCTACGTATAACCCTCTATTTATTTATGGAGGACCTGGTCTCGGAAAAACTCACTTACTCAATGCCATTGGTAACAAGGTCTTACATGATAATCCTCAAGCACGTATCAAATACATTACTGCAGAGAATTTCATTAATGAATTTGTTGTCCATATCCGTTTAGATAAAATGGATGAACTAAAACTTAAATACCGTCATCTGGACGTTCTCTTAATTGATGATATTCAATCATTGGCTAAAAAATCAACGCAAGCCACTCAAGAGGAATTTTTCAATACTTTCAATGTCCTTCACAATAATAATAAACAAATTGTCCTGACCAGCGACCGTAATCCAGATCAATTGAACGAGATGGAAGAGCGTCTTGTCACGCGCTTTAAATGGGGGTTAACCGTCAACATCACACCACCTGATTTTGAAACGCGAGTGGCCATTCTTACTAATAAGATTATGGACTATGATTATCATTTTCCTCCTGAAACAATTGAGTATTTAGCTGGCCAATTTGATTCAAATGTCCGTGACTTAGAAGGGGCCTTAAAAGATATTAGCTTAGTTGCCAATGTTCGCCAGTTAGATACTATCACAGTTGAAGTAGCTGCCGAAGCCATTCGCGCACGTAAAATGGATGGTCCTAAATTAACTCTTATTCCGATTGAGGATATCCAAACTGAGGTAGGAAAATTTTATAATGTCACTGTAAAAGAGATCAAGGCAACTAAACGAACACAAAATATTGTCTTGGCACGTCAGGTAGCCATGTATCTTGCGCGTGAAATGACTGATAACTCCCTTCCAAAAATTGGAAAAGAATTTGGCGGAAGAGATCACTCAACTGTCTTACATGCATACAATAAAATCAAAAATATGATTGCTCAAGATGACAGTTTACGCATTGAAATTGATACCATCAAAAACAAGATAAAATGACACTTGTGGATAACTATTAAAAATTATCCAAACTTTTCCACAGGCTGTGCACAAGTTTAAAGCCTTGATAAAACTATGTTTTGTAGACTTATGCACAGTGTCCACAAGACCTACTACTACTACTAAAATAATACTACTAAAATAAAGGAGCATCATGATTCAATTTGCGATTAATAAAGCTTATTTCTTACAAGCACTTCATACAACTCGCCGTGCTATTTCTTCTAAAAATGCTATCCCAATTCTATCAACGATTAAAATCGAAGTTACCAGTGATGGTATCTATTTGACAGGATCAAATGGGCAAATCTCAATTGAAAATAGTATCTCAGTTTCAGAAGAAAATGCAGGCCTATTAATTACACAGCCAGGTAGTATCCTTTTGGAAGCAAACTTTTTCATTAATGTTGTCTCAAGCTTGCCTGATGTTACCCTTACTTTTGAAGAAATCGAACAATACCAAGTTTTACTGAAAAGTGGTAAATCAGAAATTACCTTGAAAGGGAAAGATGTTGAACAATATCCCCGTATTCAGGAAGTTGATAGCTTGACGCCATTACTCATGGACACAAAAGTGTTAAAATCTATCATTGCTGAAACTTCATTCGCAGCAAGCACACAAGAAAGTCGTCCAATTTTAACTGGGGTTCACTTTGTTCTTTCAAATCATAAAGATCTCAAAGCTGTAGCAACAGACTCTCACCGAATGAGCCAACGTCAACTTGTTTTGGAGCATTCTGCAGATAACTTTGATGTTGTAATCCCAAGTCGCTCACTTAAAGAATTATCGGCAGTCTTTAGCGATGATATTGAAAACTTAGAGGTTTTCTTCTCAGCAAATCAAATTCTATTCCGTAGTGAAACAATTTCTTTCTATACACGTCTACTTGAAGGAAATTATCCAGACACGAATCGTCTCTTGTCTGATTCATTTGAAACAGAAGTTGTTTTCGAGACAGCTAGCCTTCGTTCTGCTATGGAACGTTCATATTTGATTTCTAATGCTAGTCAAAGTGGTACCGTCAAACTCGAAATCATCAATGGCAGTGTCAGTGCCCATGTTAATTCGCCAGAAGTCGGAAAGGTGAATGAGGATATTGACGTGCAAGATGTTTCAGGTAGTGATTTGGTCATTAGTTTCAACCCAACCTACCTAATAGATGCTTTGAAAGCTCTTAAGAGTGAGACTGTCCGTGTACGTTTCATTTCACCAGTGCGTCCATTTACTTTGACGCCAGCAGATGACAGTGAGAATTTTATTCAATTGATTACACCTGTAAGAACAAACTAAAATCGAAAAAGTTATCCACTGTGGATAACTTTTTTACTAGAGAGGGAGTTTATGTACCAAATTGGAAGTTTAGTTGAAATGAAAAAACCACATGCTTGTACCATCAAAGCAACAGGAAAAAAAGCTAATGAATGGGAAGTGACCCGTCTTGGAGCTGACATTAAGATTCGTTGTACGAATTGTGATCATGTGGTTATGATGAGTCGTCATGATTTCGAAAAGAAACTTAAGAAGGTTTTATAACAGACATTGGGGAGTCTATATAATGAGGTTCTTGTGTTAAGAAAATTAGTTTACTAGCAATATAAAAACTTTCTAGAGTCCCTAATTATCTTCTTTATAGCATTCTTTGACTTGCTTTCCTTTTTATGATTCTCAAAGGGAAGTTGCCTATTTTTAACAATTTTTGTGTTATAATTAACTGAATTACTTTTTTATGGAGAAATAAATTAATGGCTTTAACAGCAGGTATCGTTGGTTTGCCAAACGTTGGTAAATCAACTCTTTTCAATGCAATTACAAAAGCGGGTGCGGAAGCTGCTAACTATCCTTTCGCGACAATTGATCCAAACGTCGGAATGGTTGAGGTACCAGACGAGCGTTTGACGAAACTGACTGAACTTATTACCCCTAAAAAGACAGTTCCAACCACATTTGAGTTCACAGATATTGCGGGTATCGTAAAAGGAGCATCAAAGGGTGAAGGTCTTGGAAATAAGTTCTTGGCGAACATTCGTGAAGTAGATGCGATTGTCCATGTGGTTCGTGCTTTCGATGATGAAAATGTTATGCGTGAACAAGGGCGTGAGGATGCCTTTGTAGATCCAATGGCTGATATTGATACAATTAACCTAGAATTGATTTTGGCTGACCTTGAATCAATTAACAAACGTTATGCGCGTGTCGAAAAAATTGCGCGTACACAAAAAGATAAAGATTCTGTGGCAGAGTTTAATATTCTTCAAAAGATTAAACCTGTTCTAGAAGATGGTAAGTCTGCACGTACGATTGATTTTACTGAGGAAGAGCAAAAAATTGTTAAGGGACTCTTCCTCTTGACAACAAAACCAGTACTTTATGTGGCTAACGTTGATGAAGACCAAGTCGCAAATCCTGATGATATTGATTATGTCAAACAAATTCGTGAGTTTGCAGCGACTGAAAATGCAGAAGTAGTTGTTATCTCGGCACGTGTTGAGGAAGAAATTTCTGAATTGGATGATGAAGACAAAGAAATGTTCTTGGAAGACCTTGGTTTGACAGAATCAGGAGTTGATAAACTGACACGCGCAGCCTATCACTTGCTTGGTCTAGGAACTTACTTTACTGCTGGTGAGAAAGAAGTGCGTGCTTGGACCTTTAAACGCGGCATCAAGGCTCCACAAGCAGCAGGAATTATCCACTCTGACTTCGAGAAAGGCTTTATCCGTGCCGTAACCATGTCTTACGATGATCTTATTAAATATGGTTCTGAGAAAGCTGTTAAGGAAGCTGGTCGCCTTCGTGAAGAAGGAAAAGAATATGTTGTTCAAGATGGCGACATCATGGAATTCCGTTTCAACGTTTAGAAAATAAAAAATAGTGCACAAGGCTGAAAAGTATTTTTCAGTCCTTTTGCTGTTTATCAAAGAGGAGAAATAATGACAAAATTAGTAGTTGGCTTGGGAAATCCTGGTTCAAAATACCATGAGACACGTCACAATGTTGGGTTTATGGCTATTGACCTAATGGCTAAGGAACTGGGATTAACCTTTTCTGAAGAAAAGACCTTTAAGGCTGAAGTGGCTTCGACCTTTTTAAACGGTGAAAAGGTTTATTTTGTGAAACCAACGACCTTTATGAATCTATCTGGTCTAGCTGTTAGAGCATTGCTAGCTTATTACAATATTCCCATGGAGGATTTTATCGTTATTTACGATGACTTAGATATGGAAGTTGGGAAATTGCGCTTTCGTCAAAAAGGTTCAGCAGGTGGTCATAATGGGATTAAATCTATCATTGCTGAAACTGGCACTCAAGAATTTGACCGTATAAAAATTGGTATTGGCCGCCCACAGAAAGGAATGACGGTCGTTAATCATGTCCTTGGAAAATTTAGTGAAGATGATTATGCCACAATTTTACTGACTTTAGACAAGGTAGAGACGGCCCTCAATCATTACCTTAAAACCAATGATTTCGAAGACACCATGAGGCGTTATAATGGCTAATACCCTATTAGATCTTTTTGAGAAGAATCATCAATTGCTTGAGTGGCGTGATAAAGTAACCTTATTGAGTAGGCAGTTGGTCATGGGATTTTCTGGTTCCAGCAAGGCAGTTGTCATGGCATCTGCCCTTTCTGAGCAGGTTCCTAAGATTCTAATCGTTACTTCAACACAAAATGAAGCTGAGCAACTAACAGGAGATTTGTCAGCTATCTTAGGAGAGGATAAGGTTTATTCTTTTTTTGCAGATGATGTAGTAGCTGCAGAGTTTATCTTCGCTTCTCCAGAAAAGACCCATTCTCGTCTCGAAAGTCTTAATTTTTTAATAGATAAAGAGTCAAGTGGAATCTTGGTTACGAGTTTAGTTGGTACTAAGTTACATTTGCCTAATCCTGAGGTTTATAAAGACTCTCGCATTGACTTAACACTAGGGGAGGAACATGATTTAGAGGCTCTCAGTAAGCATCTGACTCATATTGGATACCAAAGAGTAGAGCAGGTTCTCTCCCCTGGTGAGTTCAGTCGTAGGGGCGATATTTTAGATATTTATGAACTGACTGCAGAACTCCCCTACCGTTTAGAATTTTTTGGAGATGAGATTGATGGTATTCGTCAGTTTGATAGCGATAGTCAGAAATCTTTAGACAATTTAGAGCATATTATCGTATCTCCGGCAGATGATATTATCTTAACAAGAGAAGATTACCAACGTGCTGAGAAGGCCCTAGAAAGTGCGGTCTCAAAGGCAGAAGGTCCTCATAAGGCTTACCTTGAGGAGGTCCTGTCGGTTACGATTGATGGTTACCGTCATAAAGATTTACGTAAGTTTTTGTCTCTCTTTTATGATAAAGCTTACACCTTATTTGACTACCTTCCAAAGGGAACTCCTGTATTCATTGATGATTTTCAAAAGATAGTGGACCGCCATGGACGTCTTGAGTTGGAAGTGGCTAATCTTTTAACTGAGGATCTTCATCAGGGCAAGTCTCTGAGTCATCTAAATTACTTAGTGGATTCATTTAAGACTTTACGTAACTATCAGCCAGCTAGTTTCTTTTCGAATTTTCATAAGGGATTGGGAAATCTTAAATTTGATAAGTTGTATCAATTCACGCAATACCCTATGCAGGAGTTCTTCAACCAGTTCCCACTTCTAGTTGATGAAATACATCGCTATACCAAGAATAAGGCAACAGTTATTTTACAAGTGGGGTCTGAGAAGCAGCTCAAATCTTTGAAGGAAACCTTGGAAGAATATGATTTAGATTTACCCCTTAGTAGTTTTGGAGATTTGATACCTCATAAGCCTCAGTTAGTCTTAGGTAACTTATCCAATGGTTTTTACTTTGCGGATGAAAAGCTTGTTCTTGTCACTGAACGTGAGATTTTTCATAAAAAAGTAAAACGTCGTGCGCGTGCCAGTCACGTTTCCAATGCTGAGCGTCTCAAAGATTACAATGAACTTGAAAAAGGTGATTATGTTGTACACCAGACTCATGGTATCGGTCAATTTAAAGGTATTGAGACTATTGAGATTAAAGGGGTGCATCGTGACTACTTGACCATCCAATATCAGGATGCTGCAACAATTTCTCTACCTGTTGAGCAGATTGAGAGTCTCTCTAAGTATGTGTCAGCGGACGGAAAAGAGCCTAAAATTAATAAACTCAATGATGGGCGTTTCCAAAAGACTAAACAAAAAGTAAGCAAGCAAGTAGAGGATATTGCCGATGATCTCTTAAAACTTTATGCTGAGCGTAGTCAACTTAAAGGTTTTGCTTTTTCACCAGATGATGATAACCAAAGGGATTTCGAAGATGATTTTGCCTATGCTGAGACAGAGGATCAATTGCGTTCTATCAAGGAAATTAAGGCAGACATGGAGTCAGACAAACCCATGGATCGTCTCTTGGTGGGTGATGTTGGTTTTGGTAAGACAGAGGTAGCTATGCGTGCTGCCTTCAAGGCAGTCAATGATGGAAAGCAAGTTGCTATCCTAGTTCCTACAACAGTTCTCGCCCATCAGCACTATTTGAATTTTAAAGAACGTTTTGAAAATCATGCCGTTGAAGTAGATGAACTCAGTCGTTTTAGAAGTAAAAAAGAGCAAAATGAGACTATTGAAAATCTCGCTAAAGGGCGTATTGATATTATTATTGGTACCCACCGCCTGCTGTCTAAAGATGTTAAGTTCTTTGACTTAGGCTTGCTAGTAATTGATGAAGAACAACGTTTTGGCGTGAAGCATAAAGAGAAACTTAAGGAGCTGAAGGCTAAGGTTGATGTCCTTACGCTAACTGCGACACCTATTCCTCGTACGCTTCATATGTCTATGTTAGGTATTCGTGATTTGTCGATTATTGAGACAGCACCTACCAACCGTTATCCAGTTCAAACTTATGTTATGGAAACTAATCCTGGTCTTATTCGAGAAGCGATATTAAGAGAGATGGACCGAGGCGGCCAGATTTTTTATGTTTATAATCGTGTTGAAACCATTGATCAAAAAGTTTCTGAACTACATGAGCTGGTCCCTGAAGCACGTATCGGATTTGTTCATGGTCAGATGAGTGAGGTTATGTTGGAGAATACCCTCTTGGATTTCTTGAATGGTGATTACGATGTTTTGGTAGCAACGACCATTATCGAGACAGGGATTGATATCTCCAACGTTAATACGCTCTTTATTGAGAATGCAGATCATATGGGCTTATCTACTCTTTATCAGTTGAGAGGTCGTGTGGGGCGTAGTAATCGAATTGCTTATGCCTATCTCATGTATCGTCCTGATAAAGTGTTGACGGAAGTCTCTGAGAAGCGATTGGATGCTATTAAGGGCTTTACAGAACTGGGATCAGGTTTCAAAATTGCCATGCGTGATTTATCAATTCGTGGTGCCGGGAACATTCTTGGTGCTTCTCAAAGTGGTTTCATCGACTCAGTCGGATTCGAAATGTACTCGCAACTCTTGGAAGAGGCTATCAATAAACGTCAAGGTAAAACTCAAGTTCGCCGTAAAGGAAATGCAGAGTTCAATCTTCAGATTGATGCTTACCTCCCTTCTGACTATATTTCTGACGAGCGCCAAAAAATTGAAATTTATAAGCGTATTCGAGAAATTGAGAATCAGAAAGACTATCAAGACCTTCAAGATGAGCTTATTGACCGCTTTGGAGAATATCCAGACCAAGTTGCCTATCTCATTGAGATTGGTCTGGTTAAGGCCTATTTGGATGCTGCCTTTGCAGAATTAGTCGAGCGTAAGAACGATACTATTATTGTTCGTTTCGAAAAAGCCTCTCTTAAATTCTTCTTGACTCAAGACTATTTCGAAGCCATCTCTAAAACGCATTTAAAAGCAAAAATCAGTGATAACCAAGGGAAAGTAGAGATTACTTTTGATGTTCGTAACAAGAAAGACTATGAGATTCTTGAAGAATTAAAAATTTTTGGACAGACATTTATGGAAATCAAAGAACGTAAAGAAAAAAAGGAAGCTTAAGGAAAGTTTAAGTAAGTCTCTCTATACTATAAAACATCCTAAAACTTTTCTTTTTCATAAATCTCCTGAGAGGGTCGACTAGTGTCGATTCTCTTATTTTTGTACTTGAAAAGGCTTTAGTCACCTATTTTCTCAAAAAAATGCTATCATAGAAGAGATATCCTAACGAAAAGGAAACAGTAATATTGAGATTAGACAAATATTTAAAAGTATCACGAATTATCAAACGCCGTCCAGTTGCTAAAGAAGTAGCTGATAAAGGACGTATAAAAGTAAATGGAGTACTCGCTAAGTCATCTACAGATTTAAAAATTGGTGACCAAGTGGAAGTTCGTTTTGGAAATAAACTTTTAACTGTCCGTGTTTTAGAAATGAAAGACAGTACTAAAAAAGAAGATGCGGCAAAAATGTACGAGATTATAAGTGAAACAAGGATTGAAGCAGATGAGCAAGAAGCCTAATATTGTACAGCTTACGAACGATTACATTGATAATGCCAATCAAGAGCAACGATTAGAGCGTGCCGAACACGAACAAAGGAATCGCTTTATGGGGTGGATTCTTTTTGTGGTTGTTTTACTCTTTATCTTGCCAACCTATAATCTGGTTGAGACCTATATGAATATCAAACAGCAAGAGAAGGAAGTCTTGTCGCTTCAGAAAGACTATGATAAATTGTCGGATCAGACAAAGGAACGAAAGGATTTGGCTAAGAAACTTAAGGATGATGCTTTCGCCGAGAAATATGCGCGTGCTAAGTACTATTATTCACGTGAAGGAGAGTCAATCTATCCTGTACCAAGCTTATTACCCTAATGAAAGATTTACTTAAAACTGTAGAAACTTTTTTAACCTATTCAGAAGCCAAGTTAGAGGAACTATCAGAAAAAATCAGCAACTTAAAATGGAATTACCGAGGAAAGAGGAGGTGAAGAAGCAAGCATGAAAAAGCTCTTAATAGCTGCAACTGTTGTGCTTGTATCTTCTAGTCCTCTAGTCTTACTTCCTATGGAGAAGGAGCTAACTCTGACCCCAAAACAGGTCCAAAAATTGACTCAAAATACTACAGCTAGCTTGACTCAATTTAAACAGATTCCTAAAAATCCAAGAACGATAACAACTATCCTAACTTACAAGAACAAGGATTTAACAGAATTTAAAACCAGTATCCAAGCGGATACCAAACTATCGATTTCTGCTATTTTTTGGAATGCTAAAGTGAACCGTTTTCCAACTTCAAGATGGTGATTATGTAGCCGCTAGTCAGAAATCAATTGTAGACGACAGTATCTATAATCAAAAACCAGTAGATATGACCCTCTGGACTAAAGATGGTTTTACGGTATACAAAGAACCTTACGTTCTAGGAACTGAAAAAGCTGACTCCAAACTCGCTAGTTTTAAACCCATTAAGGTTAGCCAAGCAGCTCAGACGCATGCAGGGACCTACTATTTGGTAGACGGAGAGGGGTGGATTAACGCTTCTGATTTATCAACGACTGACAATCGCATCGAGGCTGTTCAAAAAGTCCTTAATGAGAAGTATAACAATCAAGAGCGCATCCAGTTTATGTTAAACAGCTTGATACGGACCGAGTAGCTGCTATCAATGACGAAAAAAGCATGTATGCAGCAAGCGTAGCCAAGCTTGGAGTACTCTATTATGCACAGGAACGTCTGTCTCGAAAAAAAATTATCTTATCAGATGAGTATCAATATACCGCAGCTGTGAATGGTTTTCCAGGTGCCTATGATCCAGATGGTTCTGGAAAGATTAGTAAGATACCTGATGATAAGAATTATAGCTTGGAAAATCTGTTAAAGGCTGTAGCCCCAAAACTCAGATAATGTAGCGACAAATATATTAGGTTATTATGTAACCAATCAGTATGACAAGGCCTTCCAAAAATCAGTAGATAAAGCCGCAGCGACTTCGTGGAATATGGATAAAAAGGAGTTGACTGCTAGAGCCGCAGGTACTTTGATGGAGGCTGTTTATAGACAAAATGGAGATATTATCAATTATCTTTCAAGTACGGACTATGATGGCGAACGTATTTCCAAAAACATTGATGTGCCTGTCGCTCATAAAATTGGTGATGCCTACGACTTTAAACATGACGTCGCTATTGTTTATGCAGATTCTCCCTTTATTCTATCGATTTTTACGGATAAAGAGGGCTATGACAAAATCACCTCAATTGCAGATGATGTTTATGGAATTTTAAAATAATGACACAAAAATTGTTGCAAATGATGCAAGCCAAGGGTTATTTTAACCAGCACAAGAAAATTTTAGTAGCAGTATCAGGTGGAGCAGACTCTATGAGTTTGCTGCACTTTTTGTATAACCATCAAAAAGATTTGGATATTCAGTTGGGGATTGCTCACGTTAACCATAAACAACGACAAGAGTCGGAGCATGAAGAAGCGTATTTACGTCATTGGGCAGAGGAACATAAGGTCCCTTTTCACTATAGTGCCTTCTCAGGAAAGTTTTCAGAAAATGCTGCCCGTACCTTTCGCTATGAGTTTTTTAAGCGGGTCATGAAAGATTATGATTACTCTGCTCTTGTAACAGCCCATCATGCAGATGATCAAGCAGAGACGATTTTTATGAGACTGTTGAGAGGAAGTCGTTTAAGACACCTGACAGGAATTTCAGCTATCAGACCATTTGGCACTGGTCAGATTATTCGTCCCTTTTTGCATCTTACGAAAGATCAGCTTCCCGTAACTTTCCATTTTGAAGATAGGAGTAATACGTCATTAGCCTATCTTCGGAATCGCATCAGACTATCCTATCTTCCTACCTTATCTCAGGAAAATCCTAAATTTAAGGAGCACCTTTGTCTTTTAGCCGAGGAGATTGGTCTTATGAAGCAAGCTTTAGGGGAGTTAACAAAGGATATTACTATCACTGATTTATCTGTTTTTCAGCAACAGTCAGATCCTGTCCAGCTCTTTCTTTTTCAGAACTATTTAGATACCTTTCCTGATTTACAGCTTTCTAAAGGCCAATTTAATCAATTGATAAGTTATCTAAGAAAAAATGGTTCAGGGAAGATACCCCTAAAAAATGGTTACGAACTAATAAAAACACAGACTTCTTTCCTAATAAGGAAAGAAGAGGCTATCTCTTTATCCCCTCCTTGTCTCTTAGAATTTGGAAAATCTGTTGAGTTTGAGGATTACACCTTGACTTTTTCAGAATTCAATGACGTTTCTAACTCAGATACTATTAGTATTTGGTCAGATTCCCCAATAGTGATTCGTCATAGAAAAGAAGGCGATAAGATTGACCTTGGTAGTCACCATAAAAAATTAAGACGACTATTTATAGACAATAAGATTTTAGAGAAGGATCGTCAAAAAGCCATTATAGGAGAACAAGATGGTCAGATTATTTTTCTTTATGTTGCTGGGCGTCTCTATTTGAAAAAAAGACCTGAAAATGCTATACTTTATGGCACTGTAGTCATTTATAAGAATTTCTAATCAAATACCATGTTCAAATAACGATGATTGAAGTAAAAGTGGTATAATAACAGAATATTGACTTCGAGAAAGGGAACCCAAATGTTAGAAAAAGACATTAAAAAAGTCCTCTTTTCCCAAGAGGATATCGTAGCTAAAACTAAAGAACTAGGACAACAATTGACAGAGGATTATGCGGGGAAAAATCCTTTACTAGTCTGTGTTTTGAAAGGTGCTGTTCCATTTATGGCAGAACTTATCAAACATATCGATACCCATATTGAGATGGACTTTATGGTCGTCTCAAGTTATGGTGGTGGAACTGTCAGCAGTGGTGAAGTAAAGATTCTTAAAGATGTTGACACTAATGTTGAAGGACGAGACATCATCTTTATTGAAGATATCATTGACACAGGTCGTACGCTCCTTTATCTTCGAGATATGTTCAAGTACCGTAAAGCCAATTCAGTCAAAATCGCAACTCTTTTTGATAAACCAGAAGGTCGTGTTGTTGATATTGAGGCAGATTACGTATGTTACGATGTTCCTAATGAATTTATCGTTGGTTTCGGACTAGACTATGATGAAAAATACCGTAACCTCCCTTATGTCGGTGTCCTAAAAGAAGAAATTTATACAAAATAAGTAAAGGTCTAATTAATTTATGAATAATAAAAATAATAATGGCTTCTTACGGAACGCTTTTCTCTACATCATAGTTATTATTGCGGTTGTAACCGGAGTACAATACTTTGCAGGAGGAAGCCAAAGCCCAAGTCAACAATTGTCTTACACACAGTTGGTTAAGAAAATTGAAGATGGTAAGGTAAAATCTATCACTTATCAGCCAGACGGTAGTATCATTGAAGTTAAAGGTAGCTACAAAAAGGCCGAAAAGGTTGATACTGATCTTAGTCTACCATTTTTAGGTAGTGCATCATCAGAGACACGTAGCTTTACATCGACTGTGCTGCAGAATGAAACAACCATGCAGAAATTGCAGTCAGCATCAGAAGCAGCTGATGTTAATGTTAAAATGATACGTGAAAGTTCAAGTGGTGCTTGGATTTCATATCTTTTTAGTTACCTACCTTTGATTGGGATTGCTATTTTCTTCCTTTTCATGATGAACCAAGGTGGTAACCGCGGTGCAATGAATTTTGGCCGCAACCGTGCTAAGACTCAATCAAAAGAGAATATTAAAGTTCGTTTCACAGATGTGGCTGGTGCAGAAGAAGAAAAAGAAGAACTTGTAGAAGTCGTAGATTTCCTCAAAAATCCACGTAAATATAAAGCACTTGGTGCACGTATCCCTAAGGGTGTTCTCCTTGAAGGCCCTCCAGGGACAGGTAAAACTCTGCTTGCTAAAGCTGTTGCTGGTGAAGCAGATGTTCCTTTCTTTAGTATCTCAGGTTCTGATTTCGTAGAGATGTTTGTCGGTGTCGGAGCAAGTCGTGTTCGTAGTCTTTTTGAAGACGCTAAGAAGGCCGAACGTGCTATTATCTTTATTGATGAAATCGATGCGGTTGGCCGTCGTCGTGGTACTGGAATGGGTGGCGGTAACGACGAACGTGAACAAACCCTTAACCAACTGTTGATAGAAATGGATGGTTTTGATGGAAATGAGAATATCATTGTCATTGCTGCAACCAACCGCAGTGATGTTCTTGATCCAGCCCTCCTACGTCCAGGACGTTTTGACCGTAAAGTTCTTGTTGGTCGCCCAGATGTAAAAGGCCGAGAAGCTATCTTGAAAGTCCATGCCAAGAATAAACCATTGGCTGAAGATGTTGACCTTAAAGTTGTTGCTCAACAAACTCCAGGTTTTGTTGGAGCTGACTTAGAAAATGTCTTGAATGAAGCAGCCCTAGTTGCTGCACGACGTAGTAAGACTAGAATTGATGCTAGTGATATCGACGAAGCAGAGGATCGTGTTATTGCTGGACCATCTAAGAAAGACCGCCAAGTTTCAGAACACGAACGTAAAGTTGTGGCTTACCATGAAGCAGGTCATACAATTGTTGGTTTAACACTTTCTAGCGCTCGTGATGTTCACAAGGTTACTATTGTTCCACGAGGCCGCGCAGGTGGTTATATGATTTCTCTACCAAAAGAGGATCAGATGTTGTCATCTAAAGATGAGCTAAAAGAACAATTGGCAGGACTTATGGGTGGACGTGTTGCAGAAGAAATTATTTTCAACGTTCAAACCTCAGGCGCTTCAAATGACTTTGAGCAAGCAACACAGTTAGCACGTGCAATGGTTACTGAATATGGTATGAGCGAAAAACTTGGACCAGTCCAATATGAAGGTAATCATGCGATGAATCCAGGACAATTTACGACAGATAAGTCTTACTCAGCTCATACAGCTCAACTTATTGACGAAGAAATTCGATCACTTTTAGTTGAAGCACATGACAAAGCAGCTGAAATTATCAATGCAAACCGAGAAACACATGCACTCATTGCAGAAGCTTTGCTTAAGTATGAAACACTTGATGCTGCACAAATCAAGTCAATTTATGAGACTGGTAAGATGCCGGAGGATTCTCTTGGAGATTCAGAAGAAGATAATCATGCCCTATCTTACGATGAAGTCAAAGAAAGAATTGAAAATAAAAATAAAGATGAAGAAGAGTAAGGAGTTTTACTCTTCTTTTTTTAGATAAAATCGAGAGAAGAAGTACTATTAGAAAGTATTATAAAAAAAAGAAAATTAAAATCAATGCAAATTATTGACAAGACAGGTCAGAGATGATATTATAAATAAAGCTGTTTCGCGAGAGACAGCGGACACGAGAAGTAAAAAAACTTCAAAAAAAGTGTTGACAAGGCATTCTAGATTTGCTAGAATATAGAAGTTGTCTTAAGAGAGACAAAGACCTTTGAGAACTGAATAAGAAACCAAGTGCAGGGTTATGATAGAAGAATTATAACCTGTCAATTTACAAGAATAAATCGTCAGACGACGGTAATGAGTTAACGCTCGAACAATTATTAAAGATTTTAATGAGAGTTTGATCCTGGCTCAGGACGAACGCTGGCGGCGTGCCTAATACATGCAAGTAGAACGCTGAAGAGAGGAGCTTGCTCTTCTTGGATGAGTTGCGAACGGGTGAGTAACGCGTAGG
>ENA-OQBV01000037-OQBV01000037.1-human-gut-metagenome-genome-assembly--contig:-NODE-37-length-68309-cov-5.114913_pt1 | contig 68309 bp, 62 predicted proteins | sample MGYA00242750_ERZ504559 | MGnify/ENA primary metagenome ERZ504559 (study PRJEB26092, sample SAMD00036230) | human gut metagenome | host: Homo sapiens | study: EMG produced TPA metagenomics assembly of... | reverse complement strand
CAACCCAATGCAATAATAAGAATTTAGAGTGATATTATCTATAAAGATTATCATAAGTATCACTGAAAAACAAGTAATTATAAAAAGTAGTATTACTTACTTTTGATTTTATTTTTCTTGTGATAAACCCAAAGATGATGGGCTCCGTAACCGAATGTATAATACTCGTCAAGCGACGTTTTCTGTGCCAACTGTTTCATGCTTTCACGCAATTCATCTTCATTGCTTGAAAAGAGAATTGTGTTGATGATACGGAAATAGAGGTTTGTAACCTCTTCACAATAGGGGCAAAAGGTGTGTTCAATCGTTACTTTCATGCTTCTTTGATTTTATTGTACTTCTACTATATCTTCAATCCGACCGTACAGGACAGAACGTAATGCTGTCTTGTCAATGGCGTAATACTCGGCGATATGTCCATGCTGTTTCACGAAGTATCGTTTAAGAACATCGGAAAAGTCAAAATGATACCCCATATAAGCGATACCTCTTTTGAAATAGACACACTCTTTCACGTTTCGGGTGAGCCAGTTCCTTTCTTCACGGCTTAACCTGCCGCCATTATTTAGTCGTTCACGTACCTTGTAAACCGGGCAGTCTCGCAATGTTATCAGTTTAGGGACACGCCACTTGACGAATTTTGTTGCTATCTGTTCCATTGTTTTCATATTTAATCGTATATAATCACTTCGTCACGGTATTCAACTATCTCTTTGCCGCTGCTAAGGCGAACAACGATTTTGTTGCCGAAATCACCGACAATCGTTCCTTCCGTGTAACCTTTATAGGGTGTAAGTAAAGTGCAGGATAAACCGATAATCTCACTTTCTTCTTCGTATTCGTACATAGTCGTATCATTTTACGGTCATAACTTGATATTCCATTTTCCCTGTGAGAAGATTCTGAAGCTCACGTATTCGTCTTCAAATTCGTAGGTCAGAATTTTGATATAGGCTTTCTCTTTGGCTTCCAACGACTCTACCAGCTTGTTGATTTCTTCTTCCGGATAAACCCAGCGTGAGGTAAATTCCGCATCCACACTATCACCCAGTCTATTGACAAAGCCGTTGAAGGTGTCGTCCAAGAAAGCCTCTATTTTGTCAAGGTCTGTTCTGTTTTCCGTTCTTACGTGAAAAATGTTTGTTGCATAGTTTGCCATAATCCTAAGTTTTAAGTTTTTTATTTTCCCTCTTGTAGCATTCTGCTACTTTCGGGCTTGATTGAAAATTATGTCGCCTCGAAAGGTGTTATGGCTCTTTATGCAGGGTTTCACGGCTAAATACGACCTCTGCGAAGCGGAGTGTGGAGATTTAGCCCGGAACCGTCAGGCTACGACCTTGCATACAAGAAAGACATGACAAATACCTTTGCGGCACAATTCTCATCAGACAGGCCGAAAGTCGATATGCGGAAATATGGAAGTACCTCCGGAATGGGTAGTGTGCAAAGGGGGAGTATGAAATAAAAAGGGGATTGCAGCGAAAAGAGAAAATATACAATGAGAGCTTGACCCTAAATTGCATGAAAATCCAGTTTAGTATGGCCTATTAGCCTATATATATGCTAAACTAAATTAAAGTAAATATAGGCAGTCATATTTGGCTGTCTATATGCTTATGTTTTTACGGGAATGGTTATCTTTGTCGAGGATGATGCGACTTGAAAAGAATGGGGATTTGTATCTTTCTCTTTTGGCTGCAATAATTCGCCCATGCAAGTCCTTTTTGGATTTTGCTGAAAGGAGAACACAAGTCGAGTAAAATTGTCCGGAAAAGTACTCCGAAGATAAGCAAATGAAAGGAAAGAAACAGAGTGCAACTAAAAAAACAGAAAAACACTTTAATTCGTGTTTTTGTTTCTTGTTTGTTTCTTAATTAGTTCTCTGATATTGTTATAACTTTGATTTTCAATAATATAGCAATATTCTATATAATATTTACCAGATTTATATATATAAAAATCCTCACACATAACTTCTCTTATAATACCGTATGAGGTATAGCCCAAGTCCCAAATATAACCTTGTCCATAAGTATTATATGCATTAACAAAGCCTACCACGGCATTTAACATAGCATTCATAGCAGCTGGTGATTCTGCAATCTGCTCGGAAATAGCGGTAGAGCTTTTGGGAAAGGTCTGTTCGATACAACTGCTCATATTTATACCTGTACCGAAAAGCAGACAGGCAACTACCGCTGTTTGAAATAATATATTTTTCTTTTTCATCGTCTTAAAATTTTTGATTATAACTAAGTTAGAATTGAAGACTGATACCTCCGGAATAAGTACGGAACGGAGCTATCTTTCCTGATGTACCTACTCCTGAAATGGAACGGCGAGGATCCAAGCCTTTTCTTTTTGACCAATAGTATACATTATCGCAAACAAAATATAAACGTAAATTTTTAATTTTCAAATGAGAAGTCCAACTATCAGGTAATGTATACCCCACTTGAATATTTTGTAGATTCAAATAGCTTCCATCAATCAGAAAGCGGTCTGACGAACCAGTCGTATTCAGATCATTGAAATGCCAACGTGGAATGGTTGATGAGGGATTTTCTGGAGACCATGCCTTTAGCACATCTTTATGCCAACGGTTACCTACAGATGTTGCAGTTGGGTTACCCATCATACCTGCATAACCGTAATCATAAGTCAAACCACCAACCAAATAGGAAAATTGAGTAGAGAGATCAAAACCATGGAAAGTAATGGAAGTGCCAAAACCACCATACAAATCCGGATTAGGATCTCCACACAAATAAAAGTCGCCTGTAGAATAAGTGGTCGTTGTTTTTTCCTCATTGGTTTCTTTATCCGTATAATACCACAGTGAAAGTCCGTCCTCAGACAAACCGGCAAAACGTTTCATATACCATGTATTGATAGGCAGATCCTCACCATAATATCTGCTTCCATTCATATATCCTCCATGACCATCCATAACAGTAGTCTTTTTCTCATCTGGCAAATAAGTAATCTTATTCTTATAGTGTGTCAGATTCAGATTTATTTTCCATGTAAAATTCTTTTTATTAACAGGAATATAGTTCAGTTCCAGTTCAACACCCTTATTCGCCATATCGCCGATATTATCATAGTACCCAGGATAACCCAAAGAAAGAGGAACATTGAACCAATTTAACATATCAGTAGTCTTACGATAAAATAATTCAACACCACCATTCAGTTTTCCTTTAAGCAGTTCAAACTCAACTCCCAAATTCATGTTAGTATTCGTTTCCCAAGTTATATCTTTTTTCCCCTTACTATTAAAAGACAATGAAAGTTCATCATTACTATTCACTATATTATATCTGTCTGTATAATTATATGAACCTATATTATCATTACCTTGCTGTCCTATGGAGAACTTTATTTTGAGCATATCAATCCATTTCACATCAAACCAGTCCTCTTTAGACATTAGATAAGCACCGCCTACAGAATAAAAATTACCCCACCAATGATCAGGATGAAAACGCGAAGAAGCATCACGACGATAAGAAGCCGAAAAATAATATTTTGCATCGTAATCATATAAAGCACGGAAAAAATATCCCTCCGTATTATAATCATTCGAATAAGAAGCAGCACTTGAACCATCTATAACAGCCCCATTCAATTCATGGTTTCCCCAATATGAAAACATATTTTTCTTGGATGCGGATAATTCTGCATAATTATATTTATAACTCTCATGTCCCAACATTACCGAAATATTATGTTTACCAAAATTATGGCTATAATTCAATATCTGCTGTAAGTTTAATGTAGTAGTACGATAATGATACATTGTCACTGTGCCATTCTGTTCTGCACCAAAACCATAATATGGATTTGTTGTAGTATAATATCTGATTTCATTAACTGTGGTTCCCACATTAAATGTAAACTTAAAATCTTTCAAAAAAGTAATATCTACAAATGCATTACCATTAAATGTATTACCATTCCTATTTTCTTGGTTAAGCATAGATGACTGAATAGAAGAATTAGGATGGTTAGGACGTGCCAATCCCAGTTGTGCCGTCGCTGTTCCATAATCATATACTTTCCCATTTAAATCCGTCAGAATATTTCCATCAGCATTCCTCACATATACAGGATAGATTGGTGCCATGCCCTCTGTAAAGCTGGATAAATCCGTATCATACTTTTCTGTCAAGGAAGCACTATTACTATGTGTATAACTGATGTTAGCACCATATTTCATCCATTTTTTTGCTTGGTACAAGCCTTTAAAACGAGCGGAATATCGTTCATAATTTGAACTAGGAACAATTCCATCATCTTTTAAATAACCAAAAGAACCATATGATTGCATCTTATCGGTTCCTCCAGCAATATTCACATTATATTCTTGACGCAAGGCAGAACTATAAGCTTCATCAACCCAATCATCCGGATAAAGCATATATCCATTAACCACCCTGCCCAAAGTTGCATTGGGATTCAGCTTTCCGTTCATACCAATAAGATTTTCGTTTTCAGGATAACTATACACATTATAAGTCAAACCACCATTTTCCTTCGTATTACCCACCATATTTTTATTAGCTTGAGCATAAGCCTCTCCTTCTGAAAGCCCCTTTACATACCTCAATTGATTATATAATGCCTTATAATGTGCTTCATAATATTCACCCGGATCTTTGATATAGTCATAATCAATTGTACCACGAGTATTCACTCCCCATTTTGCACTAGCCGTAACAACAGCTTCACCAGCTTTTGCCTGCTTGGTAGTAATAATAATAACACCATTGGCACCACGTGCACCATATAACGCATTTGATGCTGCATCTTTTAAAACGGACACTGATTCAACATCAGATGGGTTGATATTGTTCCATCCTCCCTCATAGGGCATACCATCTACAATAATAAGTGGATCATTATCCGCATTGATAGAACCAATACCACGAATTATCAATGTTGGAGCATCTCCTCCCGGCTGCCCAGATCCACTTGTCATTTGTAAGCCTGCCACTTGTCCAGCAAGTGCCTGAACGACGTTCGTTGTCTGTCTTTTAGAAAGTTTCTCAGCATTTACAACTGAAGCCGATCCAGTAAATGCCGACCTTTTGGCTGTACCATAAGCAACAACCATCACTTCATCCATCATTTCAGACTCTGTAACCAATACTACCTTGACAAAAGATTTAACATCAACCACTTGGGTCTTCATACCAATAAATGAAACCATTACTTTCTTATCAGTTGGTTTAATATTATCCAACACAAATTTACCATCCACATCTGTTATCGTACCATGTGTAGTTCCCTGTATCAACACAGAAGCTCCTACTACCGGCAATCCATCATCCTTGGAAAGAACAATTCCCGACATTTTGGTTACTTGAGCCGATAAATGGCCTATTACAACTAATAAGCACATTAAAAACAGAACAATGCGTTTTCCCATACCATTTAGATTTTTTTTAATAGGTTTAATATGATGGAAACAAATATATTAAATACAATCGATGAATAAAAACTTTATTCACTTTTTTTCTTTATATTTTTTAAAACGATAAGTGTTTTGTGCAAAAATTACATAATAAAAGAAAATATCAAGCCTAAATTATTTAATAAAAGAAGTATCACTTTTTTAACTTCAAGAATAATTCTAGTATGTAGAAATCGAAGTTTCCAAACTGAACCGAGATGTGGGAAGCGTTGTAGAATTTTCAAACTGAGCCGCAAATATGGTGCAATTTACTAAAATAAAAATCACAAATATCTAATAACTAGATATTTGTGATTTTATTTCGTACTCGAAGCGGGACTTGAACCCGCACAGCCGCAATGGCCAAGGGATTTTAAGTCCCTCGTGTCTACCGATTCCACCATTCGAGCATCCTCGACGAGAGAGAGCGGAAAACGAGGCTCGAACTCGCGACCCTAACCTTGGCAAGGTTATGCTCTACCAACTGAGCTATTTCCGCCTTTTGTTTTAACGGATGCAAAGATAAGTCATTTTATAATACCAACCAAACTTTGCACCCATTTTTTTATTTACAATCGTAAAATTCCCTCTATTTCGGCCAATTCTTCATTAGTAAAGTTCAAATTATCCAATGCATGAAGATTATCTGCCAACTGTTTCACAGAACTTGTCCCCACAATAACAGAAGTCATTCGTTCGTCTTTCAAGACCCATGCCAATGCCATCTCAGCCAAAGTCTGGCCACGACGAGCGGCTATTTCATCCAACCGACGTGCTTTTCCTACTTTATCTTCTGTCACTTGATCTACTTTCAAAAATCCGGTAGAACGGGCCGCACGAGAATGTTCCGGAATACCATGCAGATATTTTTTAGTCAGCAAGCCTTGCGCCAAAGGCGAAAATGCAATAAAACCGGAGCCTTGTTCTGCAGCCAATGGCAATGATTTCTCCTCTACAGTACGGTCAAACATACTATAACGATATTGGCTAATGAGACACGGCACACCGGCAGCCCTCAACATTTCATAAGCTATTTTAGCTTGTGCTGGAGGGTATTTTGAAATACCCACATACAATGCCTTTCCTTGTTTCACTATATCAATCAATGCCTGCATTGTTTCCTCAACAGGAGTCACCCCATCATAACGGTGACTATAGAATATATCAAAGTAATCCAAACCGGTACGACGCAAACTTTGATCAATGCTGGCCATTAAATTCTTACGCGAACTGTTTCCTCCATAAGGTCCATCCCACATTTCATGCCCTGCTTTTGAGGAAATAATCAATTCATCACGATAACCTTGAAAATTTTCCTTTAAGATTTTACCAAAATTAATCTCAGCACTTCCCGGAATGGGGCCATAATTATTAGCCAAGTCAAAATGCGTAACCCCATTATCGAAAGCGTATTTAATCATATCGGTTGCCACACCGAAATCGTCCACACTGCCAAAATTATGCCACAAGCCTAAAGAGATACGAGGCAAAAGTAATCCGCTATTCCCACAGTATTTATACTGCATCTTGTCATAGCGCTCTGCTGAAGGTTGATATTTCATGATCATGCGATTTATAATTGTTTCTATCTACCCAAAAGGGATTGTTCTGCCTGCTCCATGACTGAGAAGTTAAAACCATCTACTACCTGTTGCATCAGATTTTCAATTCTGTCATTACACAAATTACCTATACTACCCTCATGAGTATGATGTACCTTCTTGTTGTGAGTAAATTTTCCGGCTTCTATATCCAAGCCCACCTTCTTATAAGCATCACGGAATGGCATGCCCTCAGAAGCCAGACGGTTAACCTCTTCCACACTAAATATATAAAGGTAACGATCATCATCCAGAATATGCTCGTTGATTTTAATCTTGTCCATAATATAGGCAGCCATTTGCAAACACTCCTTCAGCTCCTGAAAAGCAGGCAGGAATACTTCTTTTATAATCTGCAAATCACGGAAGTAACCCGAAGGCAGATTGTTCATTATCATCATAATTTGTTGGGGGAGAACCTGTATCTTGTTACACTTAGCCCGTGTCAGTTCGAACACATCGGGATTCTTCTTATGGGGCATAATACTGGAACCAGTTGTACACTCGTCCGGAAGTTTCACGAAGCCAAAATTCTGACTACTAAACATACAAGCATCAAAAGCCATCTTAGAAACGGTTCCGGCAATAGAAGCCAAGGCAAAAGCTACATTACGTTCCATTTTGCCACGTCCCATCTGCGCATATACCACATTATAGTTCATCGAATCAAAACCCAGCAGACTAGTAGTCATCTCACGGTTTAGCGGGAAAGAAGAACCATAACCGGCAGCAGACCCCAACGGATTACGGTTGCACATTTTGAATGCGGCCTGCAGAAACATCATATCGTCCACCAAACTCTCTGCATACGCACCAAACCACAAGCCAAATGAAGAAGGCATAGCTATCTGCAAATGGGTATATCCCGGCATCAGCACATCTTTATATTGATTGCTTTGAGAAATCAGCACATGGAAAAGCCGCTCTACTGCTTCGGCCACTTCTTTTAATTCCGCACGAGTAAACAGCTTCAAATCCACCAGCACCTGGTCATTGCGTGAACGTCCACTATGAATTTTCTTCCCGACATCTCCCAACTTACGCGTCAACATCAATTCTACTTGCGAGTGTACATCCTCTATACCATCCTCTATTACAAACTCTCCCTTTTCAGCAGAAGCATAGATATTCTTTAATTCCGCTAACAGCATTTCCAATTCTCCGGCCGTAAGCAAACCAATACTTTCCAACATGGTGATATGTGCCATTGAGCCCAATACATCGTGTTTAGCCAGATAAAGGTCCATTTCACGGTCACGTCCTACTGTAAAACGATCTATCTCCTCATTTACTCGGACATTTTTTTCCCAAAGTTTCTGTGCCATATTTTTCTTTATTTTTTAATAAGGAATCATCGATAACATCTCAGCCAGTTTATCCACCCCATCCTGTAAAGGTTTAGTAACCATTGCCTTCATAAACATATTCACTTCTGCACGAATAGTTACTTTCAGTTTTGCCTGCCCAGCCTCTACAGGCAAAATCTGAATCCACAAATTCATAGGGACCGGAGATTTTTCACTTTCGAATTTAACACATTTACAAGGTTCACGTTCTATAATACGCAAAGTAATGCTTATGCCTTGTACCGTAAAACTTAAAGAATCACAGTCGAACTCCATACCTTGTACCTTGTCAGCCAATTTATCACGTACAGATTCCAAGTTACTTAAATCCGACAACTTATTAAACACCTGCTCCTGACTATAAGGAACATATTTCACACTACTCTCAAATTGTGCCATAATACCTGCTCTCTAAAAACACGAAAAGAACAATCCGGAAATCCATAAAAATTTCCGAACGGTTCTCTTCATATTATATTTGTTTTAAAACTATAACTTATTTGCCTGCCTCCCAATGAGCCGGATCCTTTCTCCAGTTATCTAAAACAGAAACATCCTCTTCATTAATATATCCGGTTTTCAAGGCCGAATCCAATACAGCTTCATAATTAGTCAGAGTAACCAAGTTCACTTTTGCTTCCTTGAACGCTTCAATTGCCACCGGGAAACCATAAGTAAATGCAGCGACCATACCAATCACTTCACATCCGTCACGACGGATAGCTTCAACAGCTTTCAAGCTACTGCCGCCAGTTGAAATCAAGTCCTCAATAACTACGACTTTCATACCAGGACGAAGTTCACCTTCAATCAGGTTTTCCAAGCCATGGTCTTTCGGAGTAGAACGAACATACACAAACGGCAGATTCAATTCTTCAGCCACCAAAGCTCCTTGAGGGATAGCCCCTGTCGCCACACCGGCAATAGCATCTACCTGACCGAACTTCTCCAGGACAATACGGCTAATCTCAAGTTTCACAAAATTACGAAGAGAAGGATACGAAAGAGTTTTGCGGTTATCACAATAAAAAGGCGACTTCCAACCGGATGCCCAAGTAAAAGGATTAGCCGGCTGCAACTTGATAGCCTTAATCTTCAGTAATTTCTCTGCGAATAATTTTTCTAAAGTCTTCATAACTCAACTATATCTGATAAATATTGTGCAAAAATATAGAAATACATCGAGATAATGAAAAATCGGACAAGGTATTTTTCTAAAAAATAGTTGTTGTTATCAAGATTCCCCTGCCAATGCCAAAGTAAGTACACTGATACGTAATCCGGGTATGCCACGAAAGGCATCAGCGCAAGAAACAACCGTAGCCCCTGTTGTCAGCACATCATCCACCAACAAAAGATGCTTTCCTTCCAAGCCATCGGGGAAAATACAGGCAAACAAATTTCGCACGTTTTCCCATCTTGCATATTGTCCTTTATGCGTCTGCGTATCAGTATATCTGCTTCTTATCACAACTTTAGTGTTCATAGGAATACCTGTCACCACCGAAACTCCCCGTGCCAAGCATTCACTCTGATTATACCCCCTTAAACGTTTTTTACGTTGATGTAACGGGACAGGAACAATCAAATCTATCCCATCAAAAAAATGAGAACACATAAGTTCAGATGCCATCATCCGCCCCATCACTTCACCCACTTCTTGATTACCATGATATTTCAGTTCATACAACAACTGTCGGACATTCCCTCCCTTTGCATAATAAAGAAAAGAGGTGGCATGCTCCACCGGTATTTTTCCCCAGAAGTTACATTCTACAATATTATCTTTCCGTAAATGAAATTGAGTACGCGGAAGCCTTGACAAGCATTTCAAGCAAAGCACTCTCTCCCCTGATATAAGCTGCCGCCCACAAAGCAGACAACTATGTGGGAAAAATAAATTCCAAAGATCAGTCCAAATAGACATCATCTTCTCCGGTTTGTTTCACACAACGGCAAACAGCCTCTATTTCAAATCCTCTACCAACAGCAAAACGAATCAATTTCCCATTCCGTTCGTATTCCGTACATGCTTTCACTCTACTTCTTTTCTGCTCGATCAAGCCAGACAGAATCTCCACATACTCCCGTTCATCTATCTCCTCCAACCCTTCGGCTATAACATCCGCAGGGATCTTCTTCATGCGCAAAGCCTGACTGATTTTCACTCTGCCCCATTGGTTAAAGCGATATTTATCACGAACAAAGGCCGAGCAAAAACGCTTCTGGTCAATGTATCTCTCATCCTGCAAATGCCGAACGATTTTCTCCATCACTTCCGGAGTTGCCCCCCATTGTGATAATTTAGCCTCTACATCCGTTACACAACGTTCCATTGAAGAACAATAAGCTTCTGCCTTATACCTCAACTCATTCTCACTTAATTCTCCTTTCATCTCATTTTTCCGCTTTTATCATTCTATCATTTTGAAAGAGATCTTTCCTCAATTCTATATTTTTGTATCCCAAACCAGCTAGCATATCCACCGTCTCCCGGCCATATTCCTGATTAATTTCAAAATAAAGCCTTCCACCAGACACTAACATATCCCTACCCAATTCTGCTATTTTCCGATAAAACAGCAATGGACTATCATCCGGCACAAACAAAGCCAATTCCGGCTCCCACTCCAAGACATTAGCACTCATATTCGCTTTCTCCTTTTCTGTAATATAAGGTGGATTGCTGACAATGACATCAAACTGCTCACCGGCAGGAGAAGCAAGCAGCACATCCCTTTGCTCAAGAGTTACACGAACGCCGTTCCGCCTGCAATTACGTTCTGCAACTTGCAACGCCTTTTCTGAGACATCCCATGAAACGACCTCCGCCTCTTCCAGATTCTTGGTCAAAGAAACAGCGATACAACCACTCCCCGTACCAATATCCAATATTTTAACCCGACCATACTTATGTTCCCGTATAATCCAATCTACCAACTCCCCCGTTTCCGGACGTGGAATCAATACATGTTTATTCACTTCAAAAGTAAGACCATAAAACTCTTCAGTGCCTATTATATATTGAATAGGTTCTAGTTTTTGCAGACGGACCAGAATATCATCCAACCGTTTCTGCTCATTCACTGAAAAAGTAGTATCTTTGCCTGCATACAATTCAACAACAGACATACCGAAGACTTGTGTAAGCAGCAATTTAGCCATAGGTACAAGTTCTGTATCGGGGTAATACCCCTGCAAGGTTTGTTTTATGTAAGATACAACAGGATTCATAGTGTCATTTTATATGCAAAAGTAAGAATTTAAACAAGACTGTTATGACAAAAGATGAAAAATATATTTCCCGTTGTCTGCAACTGGCACACAACGGACTCTGTAACACAGCTCCTAATCCGATGGTAGGTGCTGTCATCGTATATCACGATACCATTATTGGAGAGGGCTACCACATCCGTTGCGGAGAGGCACATGCCGAAGTAAACGCCATACGTTCCGTTAAAGACGAAAATCTGTTGAAGGAATCAACCATTTACGTAAGTCTGGAACCATGCTCCCATTATGGGAAGACCCCTCCCTGCGCCGATCTGATTATAGAGAAGAAAATCCCCAAAGTCGTGATAGGCTGCATGGACCCGTTTTCTCTGGTAGCCGGCAGAGGTATCGAAAAACTGCGCAAAGCCGGTATTGAAGTAACTGTAGGTGTATTAGAGGAGGAATGCCGGCACCTGATAAGACGCTTCATTACATTCAACACACTCAAACGCCCATACATAACCTTAAAGTGGGCAGAATCTACCGATGGTTTCATCGATATAAACCGCACAGGAGGAAAACCGATCAAACTATCCAATCCACTGACCAGCATGCTGGTACACAAAAAACGCGCCGAACATGACGCTATATTAGTAGGACGACGCACGGCATTACTTGACAATCCCTCCTTATCCACCCGGAATTGGTACGGCAAGCATCCCGTACGCCTGGTAATAGACAAAGAATTGACATTACCGCGAGACCTGGAACTTTTCAGTGGCAGGATAAAGACATTCGTGTTCACCCGAAAATCCCCCCATCAGCCAAACACATTAACAGAATACATATCTTTGGATTTTAGCAAAGACATCCTGCCGCAAATAATGGAAGTATTATATCAGAAAAAAATACAATCACTTCTAGTAGAAGGAGGAAGTATTTTATTACAGTCTTTCATAGATTCCAGTCTATGGGATGAAGCCTTCATAGAAAAGGTTCCACTGTGTTTGAAGAATGGGATAGAGGCACCTTCTATTCAAAAAAAATACTTTAAATTGAATAAAATATACTTTGGAAGAGAAATAATGCATGCCGTCCATCCACAAAACCAAAGACAAAATGTGGCTGATTGACAGAGAAAAAGGGCTAGTTTATCTATAAATTAATATAAAACTTGCCCTAAAACTTCTGTATAGAAAAAAATCTTCCTACTTTTGCGACTTGTAACAATAGACTCATTTGCAAATGAAAATAAAGTTTTTGACTGTCATCACAAGTCTGCTTACTGCAGCTTTTATGATTACATCTTGCTTGGACGACAACGAAGTAGAAACAGAATATAGTTCAGAATCAAGCATTACCGCTTTTGCTATAAAAGATAAAATTGAAACTCAATATACCGAAAAGGTTAATGGCAAAGATACAACGCTGACATTCACCGTTGATGGTACCAAATACCCTTTTGCCATCGACCAAGGCACAAGAGCATATGCTACAATGTAGACTCCCTGCCAGTCGGTACAGACATCAGCAAAGTTGTAGTCAGCATAACATCAGATGGTATCGGAGTTTTTATTGTTGCAGAGGACAAAGATTCGTTGTGGAATGAAACCGACTCCTTGAATTTCGAAAAACCTATCCAATTTAAAGTTATGGCAATGAGCGGAGTCTATGGGCCTATTTATAAAGCTGAGATTAATGTACATAAACAAGTTCCCGACTCATTGCAGTGGAGCCATAGAGGAAGTAGTTTCGACAACACCATCCAGGCACAAAAAGCAGTCACATTAGGAGATTATATTTATGTTTTCGCACAGCAAGACAATGGTGCCGCTGTTACAAGCACCCACATCAATGATGGAGGAACCTGGACACCCTTACAGGCTTTACCTGAAAATATGCTAAATGCGGACTATTCTTCTGCCATGGCATGGGGAGACAAATTATACATACTTGCCGACAATGACCTGTACTGTTCCTCTGATGGAAAAAGCTGGAGCAAGATTGGCACTAACACCAAATTCGAGAAGCTGATTGCCGGCGTTCATTCAGAATATAACCGCAAATTGTACGCCATAGACACCAACAATCATTTTATGGAAAGTACGGATGCTATGGCGTGGGATACTAATGGAGAGGTTCCGGCCAATTTCCCGAAAAATCAGATATCATACACAGCTTACCCGTTGGTAACCAATAAATCCATAGACCGTATGGTACTAATGGGGGAAAATCCCATTGCTACCGACACGACCTCTACTGTATGGACCAGACTGACCACAGAAGACAGTTGGGCAGATTATCCTACAGCCGCATACGATAGTTTTTATTGTCCCAAGCTGGCTAATATAGCCATGATTCATTACAACGACCAATTATACGCTTTCGGTGGTCCGGGCAAAAGTTTCGGTAAGGACATTCCCGCCTTCAGCCAATTCTATGAATCAACAGATCAAGGCGTTACATGGAAACCTGTTTCTAGATATGTATTTTTCCCAACAGAATTCCCCGATCTATACCATCAGGCAGACGGCAACTATTCTTATGTTATAGACAAAAATAACTTTTTGTGGATTATATGGAGCCGAAGTGGAGAAGTATGGAGGGGAAGAATCAATAAGTTGGGATTCGATTCCAAGGAATAAAGTCAAAGAGAGTCATATAAAATAGATTGCGACATGCCATATAGAGAGCAAATAGACAAAAGCCGTATACCTGCCCATGTAGCCATTATAATGGATGGAAATGGAAGATGGGCTAAACAACGTGGACAGGCACGTAGCTTCGGACATCAAGCCGGTGCAGAAACTGTACACATCATAGCAGAAGAAGCGGCTAGACTGGGAGTCAAATACTTGACACTATATACTTTCTCTACCGAAAACTGGAATCGCCCGGTAGATGAAGTCGCTGCTCTGATGAGTCTTCTGATGGACTCCATTGAAGAAGAAACTTTCATGAAAAACAACATCAGTTTTCGCATTATCGGTGATACGGCAAAGTTACCGGTAGAAGTTCTGGAACGATTGAACCAATGTATTGAACACACCTCAATCAATACCGGCATGTGTCTGACACTTGCTTTAAGCTACTCTTCCAAATGGGAAATAACAGAAGCGGTAAGACAAATAACGATCAAGATTCAAAACAACAAACTAGCCATTGACGACATCGATGACAATTTGATAAGTGCGCATTTAAGTACAAACTATATGCCCGATCCAGATTTGCTTATACGTACCGGAGGAGAAATCCGCCTTAGCAACTATCTGCTTTGGCAATGTGCTTATTCCGAACTATATTTTTGTGAAACGTTCTGGCCGGATTTCCGCGAAGAAGAATTTTGCAAAGCCATTTATGATTATCAGAAAAGAGAACGCCGTTTCGGCAAAACCAGTGAACAAATATAAAGTTAGATAAAATGCTATATCGTATTTCACTTATACTATTAACGCTTACATGCCTATTTTGCTTTTCAACAGGCAGTTACGCCCAAGAAGCAAACGTAGAAGAAAACGACAATCCAGTCATACTTTATTCTGGAACGCCCAAGAAGTATGAAATCGGCGGAATCAAAGTAGAAGGCGTAAAAAACTATGAAGATTATGTATTGATCGGACTTTCAGGACTATCGGTAGGACAGACCATTGTTGTTCCGGGAGATGACATTACCACAGCTGTAAAACGTTATTGGCGACACGGACTGTTCTCTGATGTACAAATCATAGCTGAAAAAATTGTTGGAGACAAGATCTATTTAAAAATCATCCTGGCTCAACGTCCACGTATTGCCGACATTCGTTACCACGGCGTAAAGAAAAGCGAGCGTGAAGATTTGGAAGCCAAACTAGGTTTGGTAAAAGGAAGCCAGATTACTCCCAACTTGATAGACCGTGCTAAAATATTAATCAAGAAACATTTCGATGAAAAAGGTTTTAAAAACGCCGAAGTGACTATTGTAGAGCGTGATTTGGCTGACAATAAAGACCAAGTGGATGTTGATGTAATGATTGACAAGAAAGAAAAGGTAAAAGTCCACAAGATCACCATTGACGGCAACACTGTGTTGAGTGACAAGAAGTTAAAGCGTGTCATGAAGAAGACGAATGAGAAAAACAAACTTGTCAACCTCTTCCGTACCAAAAAGTTCATTGAAGAGAAATACGAAGAAGACAAACAGCATATCATCGACAAATACAACGAATTAGGTTACCGCGACGCACAAATTGTTGTGGACAGCATTTCTCCATACGATGACCGTACCGTCGATGTGTATATGAAAATAGAAGAAGGTGACAAATACTATCTGCGCAACGTGACATGGGTAGGTAACACCATTTATGCTTCGGACTGGCTGAACGAGCAACTCCGTATGAAAAAAGGAGATGTTTATAACCAGAAATTAATGACTGAGCGTCTAACCGGTGATGAAGACGCTATCGGTAACTACTACTATAATAAAGGATACGTATTCTACAACCTTGACCCGGTAGAAGTAAACATAGACGGTGACTCCATTGACTTGGAAATGCGTATTCAGGAAGGTCCTCAGGCCTCTATCAGCAAAGTGCGCATCAACGGTAACGACCGTTTGTATGAAAACGTGGTACGCCGTGAGTTAAGAACCAAACCGGGAGATCTGTTCAGCAAAGAAGCATTGGAACGTTCCTATCGTGAGATAGCCCAAATGGGACATTTCAACCCTGAAAATATCCAGCCGGATGTTCAACCGGATCCTACCAATGGTACAGTAGACATCAACTGGAATCTGGAGTCTAAAGCAAATGACCAGGTAGAGTTCTCGGCAGGTTGGGGACAGACCGGTGTTATCGGTAAATTAAGTTTGAAGTTCACGAACTTCTCTATGGCAAACTTGTTCCATAAGAGTGATAACTACCGAGGATTCCTGCCACAAGGTGATGGGCAGACATTGACCATCAGCGGACAGACCAACGGTAGTTACTACCAGTCATATAGTGTATCGTTCTTTGACCCGTGGTTTGGCGGGAAACGTCCGAATTCATTCTCTGTTTCGGCTTTCTACTCCATACAGACAGATATCAGCAGTAACTACTATAACTCAGCTTATATGAATAATTACTATAATTATTACAGCGGTTATGGTAATTATTATGGTGGATATAACAACTACGAGTCTTATTATGACCCCGACAAATCTATCCAGATGTATGGAGCATCCATCGGTTGGGGTAAGCGTTTGAGGTGGCCGGATGACTACTTTACCCTGTCAGCCGAACTCTCTTACCAACGATTTATATTGAAAGACTGGAGCTACCTGTATATCAAGTTGAACAACGGAGAGTATATGTCAACCGGTAATTGCAACAACTTGAGTTTGAATCTAACTCTGGCACGTAACTCTACGGACAACCCGATTTTCCCGCGTCGCGGTTCTGAATTCTCGGCTTCCGTACAGTTGACTCCTCCGTACTCATTGTTCAGTAACAAGGACTACTCGGTATACGGTAAAGATGATTATGATGAAGCTGCAAGCATGTTCAACTGGATTGAATACCATAAATGGAAATTCAAATCAAAGACCTATACCGCCCTTACAGGAGGTCAGAAATGTCCGGTTATTATGACACGCGCAGAATTCGGCTTGCTGGGTCACTATAACAAATACAAAAAATCACCTTTTGAAACATTCTACATGGGTGGTGACGGTATGACAGGCTATAGCACCAGCTACGCTTCCGAAACCATTGCACTGCGTGGTTACGAAAACGGTTCATTGACCCCTTATGGTAGTGAAGGCTACGCTTACGTACGTTTAGGTGCAGAATTAAGATACCCGTTGATGCTGGAGAATTCGACCAGTATCTATGCGCTAGGCTTCATCGAAGGAGGTAACGCATGGACAGATGTAAGCAAGTTCAATCCGTTCCAGTTGAAACGCTCGGCAGGTGTCGGTGTCCGTATCTTCCTGCCGATGATTGGTATGATGGGTATTGACTGGGCGTATGGTTTCGACAAGATTAACGGCTCCAGCCGTTATAGTGGAAGCCAGTTCCACTTTATCCTAGGACAAGAGTTTTAATAACTAAAAACAAAGTGATTATGAAAAAGGCTATCCTATTATCTCTATTGTTTGTGGCTTGTGTATTCACAGCCAGCGCTCAAAAGTTTGCCTTGATTGATATGGAATATATCCTGAAGAATATTCCTGCATACGAACAGGCGAATACCCAACTGAATCAAGCTTCACAACAATATCAAAGTGAGGTGGAGGCGAAAGCAAAAGAAGCGGAAACACTTTATAAAGAATACCAGAAAGCCTCGGCTTCCCTGTCGGCCGCACAGAAAACGCAAAGAGAAGAAGCAATTGTGGCAAAAGAAAAGGAAGCAGCCGAACTGAGAAAGAAATATTTCGGTCCTGAAGGAGAAATGGCCAAAAAACAAGAAGCATTAATCGCACCTATTCAAGATAAAATCTATGAAGCGGTAAAACAGATTTCAGAGCAAAAAGGATATGCGGCAGTAGTAGACAGAGGCTCTGCCCAAAGTATTATTTTCGCGTCTCCAAGCATTGATATCAGCAATGAAGTGCTCTCAAGATTAGGATATTCAAATTAATTTCCTACATTTGCAACCGATAATCCAAATTTGCAATAACTAATAAAAAATAGAACTATGTTGAAAAAAATTGCTTTACTACTTTTACTCATCGTTCCGATGAGTGTATTTGCTCAGAAATTCGGGCATCTTAAATCTGCAGATGTACTTACTGTCATGCCGGAATTTACAAAGGCTCAGACTGACATCCAAGCTATGCAGAAACAATATGAGGATGAAATGAAACGTGCGACTGATGAACTGACCAAAAAATATACTGAATACCAACAGGAACAAGCCAACCTTCCTAAGAACATTCAGGAAAGACGGCAGAAAGAATTGCAGGAATTACAGGAAAAAGGAATGCAGTTCCAACAAGACGCACAACAGCAATTGCAGAAATCATACGCTGATATGATGGAACCTATCTACAAAAAAATTGAGGATGCCATCAAAGCAGTAGGCCAGGAAGGTGGATATACTTATATCTTTGATTTGAACAGAACAGAAATTCCCTACGTAAATGAAGCGCAGTCCACAGATGTAACTGCTGCTGTCAAAGCTAAAGTAGGAATCAAATAATTAAGTTAAAGACCTTTACAGGCACGGATTACACAGATTTCATAGGTTTCGAAACCGTGAACATCCGTGTAATCCGTGCCTGTATTATATAGCTATACTGCCATGATCCCATCTCTCCCCCCTTCAACCGGCCCTATCGGTGTATTCGACTCCGGCTACGGTGGTCTAACCATTCTGGACAAAATACGCGGACTGATGCCTGAATATGATTATATCTATTTGGGAGACAGCGCACGCTGTCCATACGGACCGCGCTCCTTTGAAGTTGTTTACGAATTTACCTTGCAAGCCGTAAGCAAACTGTTCGAACTAGGATGCCCTTTGGTGATATTAGCATGCAACACAGCATCGGCAAAAGCCTTACGCACCATCCAGCAGATCAATCTTCCGGTAATAGACGCTACCCGCAGAGTACTCGGGGTCATCCGGCCTACAGCAGAATGTATAGGAGAAATCACCCGAAGCCGGCACGTAGGCATACTGGCCACAGCCGGTACCATCAAATCCGAATCCTATCTTTTGGAAATACATAAATTATCTCCCGACATTGTGGTAACAGGAGAAGCCTGTCCCATGTGGGTTTCCTTAGTAGAGAATAATGAATATCAATCGGAAGGAGCCGACTATTTCGTCAAACAACATATCAACCGGCTGCTGGATAAAGACCCGATGATTGACACCATCATACTGGGATGTACCCATTATCCGTTACTGCTTGATAAAATAAGACAGTTTACTCCCGGACATATCCGCATCATCGCACAAGGAGAATATGTAGCCCGAAGTCTGCAGGACTATTTGAATCGCCATCCTGAAATGGACGCACGTTGCGAAAAAGGAGGAAAATGCCGCTTCCTTACCACCGAAAGTGAAAACAAGTTCGAGGAATCCGCTTCCATCTTCTTAGGTCGGCAGGACATAAAAGTAGAAAGCATAGCATTGGAATAACTTTCTTCCGGTTTACCTGTTATATATACCATCCATAACGCTTAATTCATGAAGATATGTATACAAATAAAGTAAAGAAGATAGCTGCGGTACACGATTTATCCGGTGCAGGACGAGTATCTCTCACCGTCGTTATCCCTATCCTCTCATCCATGGGCTTTCAAGTCTGCCCTCTGCCCACAGCCGTATTATCCAGCCACACCCAATACCCGCACTTCTCCTTCTTGGACCTCACGGACGAGATGCCCAAGATTATCAACGAATGGAAGCAACTGAAGATACAGTTTGACGCTATCTATACAGGCTATTTGGGCTCTCCCCAGCAAATACAAATCGTATCCCGGTTTATTGATGATTTCCGACAACCTGACAGTCTGGTTATGATAGATCCTGTTTTGGGAGATAACGGGAAATTATATGCCAACTTCGATGAACAAATGATTATGGAGATGCGCCATCTCATCCGGAAAGCCGATGTTATCACACCTAATATGACCGAACTCTTTTATCTGCTTGACAAACCTTATAAAGCAGAGAATACGGACGCGGAACTGAAAAACTATCTGCACGAAATATCAGAACACGGTCCCGGTATCGTCATTATCACCAGCGTACCCGTACAAGATGACTCGCACAAGACTTCCGTATATGCATACGACAGGCAAGGAGACCGTTATTGGAAAGTTACTTGCCCCTACCTGCCTGCTCATTACCCCGGCACAGGTGATACATTTACCAGTGTGATAACCGGCTCACTGATGCAGGGAGACAGCCTGCCTATCGCCTTGGACCGCGCCACACAGTTCATCCTGCAAGGCATCCGCGCCACTTTCGGATATGAATATGATAACCGAGAAGGAATTCTGCTAGAGAAGGTATTGCACAATCTGGATATGCCAATCCAGATCAGCAGTTATGAACTGATTTGAGGATCCCGAAAGTAGAAGATTTGTCCCCCGGGGAAGGAAGCTTGTACCAAGCCCTATTACTCCGACGATTAAGGTCGTTTTTCCTTATAGCTAACCCTTACATACAGTTAACTACTACAGACTCCGGCAGTGGACTGTACAGTCTACTGCAAGAGTTTATACAGTCCACTATATCAGACTGTACAAACCACCGGAAGAGACTATAGTACACAACCATAAAAAAGAACTTAACCATAAAACAAAATAGGGTTAACCACAAAGAAGAAAAGACTTAACCAGATAAAGCCATAAGGCCAAAAGACGAAAAGAGTAAAACCAAAGAAAGCAGCCAAATCGTACCGTGCAAACCAACAAACATCAGCCGTATCAACAATAATAAATAAATTACCTGCCCAGCAGCCTGCGGCTGAGATAACGCACGGGATACCACACAGAAAGAAAGCCCACCACCAGCACAGTGACAAAAACTATAACAATATCCCATGCATGGACACTGACCGGATAGGCATCCACCACAAAATTGCCACCGGAGTTACCACCTCCCAGCGAAAGCAATCCGAATTCCTGCTGGATAAAACAAAGGATCAAGCCCAGTGCCACTCCGATAACCGCACCCATCAATGAAATCATACGCCCCTCGAACAGAAAGATACGCGTAATCAACTTGTCGCTGGCCCCTAAATTGCGCAATGTCACTACATCTGCCTTCTTATCTATAATCAGCATGGACAATGAGCCTATCACATTAAAGCAGGCTATCATCAGGATAAAGGTAAGGAAAATATAAGAGATCAGCTTCTCTATCTCCATAATGCGGAAAGTATCCGCTTGCTGCTCATACCGGTCCTGCACCCGGAAATCATCTCCCAATATTTTCTGTATCTTCGATTTTACACTCCCTGCATCTACATCCGGCTTCAATTTCAATTCTACCGAACTCACTTCTGTGTCATACTGAAACAACCTACGGGCAAATTGGAGGGAAGTCAAAATGTAAGAAGAGTCATACTTCTGTTGGTTCACCGCAAAAACAAGGCCGCTGGAATATAAATCGGCAGAGTTAAAGCTGGAAGCAGGATTGGCCATATTGACTTTAACTCCCCGTTTGGGAGCATAAATCTCTAGCGGATCGAGGAATTTGATACCCGTTCCCAAGATAGAAACCAATTCTATGCCGGGAATGGCATAATCTACCACTTCATCATGCAACACGAATTGCCCCCGGCCGAAAAGGATACTGTCAATAGCGGTCAGATCCTCGAATTATCTTCAATTCCTTTAATCACCGCCATGGTCTGACGATCTTTATACTGAACCATCGCATTCTCTTCCAAAGACTCAGAAAAAACAGCGATCTCCGGCATCCGGCGCAAAGCTTCTATACGCGCTTCTTGTCCGTCAAAAACCTTTCCGGTGACAGCCGTAATTTTCAGCTCCGGGTCAAAAGCCGTAAAGAAAGTAGCTACCAGATCCTGGAAGCCGTTAAAAACAGACAAAGTGCATACCAATGCCAATGTAGCCAAAGCCACTCCGCAGACGGAAATGGCTGAAATAACATTAATGGCATTGTGCGACTTCTTGGAAAAAAGATAACGCTTCGCTATATAAAAGGGAAAATTCACCGTCCGGTTCTACTTTTTCAACAGTTCGTCTATACGTTCGGCATAATCCAATGAATCATCCACAAAGAATTTCAACTCGGGAATGATGCGCAACTGATGGCGTACCCGTGTTCCTAATTCATAACGGATGGATTTCATATTATCATTGATATTCTTTACTATTTCCTGGCTCCTCTCAGAAGGGAACACGCTGAGATAGACGCGTGCAATACTCATATCGGGACTGATGCGGACAGCACTTACCGACACCAAAACACCATTCATGGACTTGGTCTGAAGCAGGAAAATCTCACTCAACTCCTTTTGGATCAAACGAGAAATCTTATTTTGTCTGGTCGTTTCCATAATTAATAATTATTCAGTTTGCTAATTTGCTAATATGCCATACGGTTCATAGCGCAAGCTATGAGCACATTATTCAACATTTTCTTATGATTGTCAGCCCGTCGCGCAAGGGAAGAATCACCTTTTCAACCCGTTTGTCGGCAGCTACCAAATCATTAAATTTCGTTATTCCAATAGTCTGAAGATCTGTATGATGCGGTTCCTCCAATACATGTCCGTCCCACAATGTGTTGTCGGCAATGATATATCCGCCGGGTGATAATTTCTCCAGTACCATTTCGTAATATTCAATATACTTCCGCTTATCACCGTCTACAAACGCTAAATCAAAGGTAATGTTCATGCCAGGCAGCAACTTCAGCGCATCACCTATATAAAATTTAATCTTGCCGGCGTAAGGCGAACCTTCCAGCCAGGGACGTGTAAAGTCCTCCTGCTCATCGTTTATCTCAAATGTGTGCAACATGGCCCCCTCTTCCAACCCTTCGGCCAGGCAAAGTGCGGAGTAGCCACTGTAAGTCCCGATTTCCAACACCTGACGGGGGCGTATCATTTGCACAAACATTTTCAGCATACGTCCCTGCAAGTGGCCGGAAGCCATACGGGGACGTAAAAGCTTGACGTGCGTATCGCGATAAAGTGCCTTCAGGTAATCACTTTCTTCGTCAATGTGCTGAAGGATATATTCGTCAATAGCGTCCGTTTCTTTCATTCCTATCTTCTATTTTTATAGGTAACGGTTGCGGTTGGGCAGCACATAGTCCATAGCATACTTCAACACATCTCCCACTACATTGATTTCAAGGAAAGAAGTCTGAGTACCTTGCTTACCGCTGCTCAGATAGGCCACCATGTCGCTTTCACTCAAAACGCCATCATCCAGCAATTTACGCAAAGCAGCGAAATAATATGCCTGTCCGTTAGCCTTTTCGGGCATATAGATAGCCTCCACCCCATATGACAAAGCCAGATGACGCATCGTTTTTTCTTTATAACAGATGGCCAATACAGGATATTTGCCACGGAAAGCAGCAATATTACGTGCGGTACGCCCGCTGAAACTGTCGGTAATAATGGCGCGGATATTCAGTTTGCTGGTAGCCTTTACTGCCTGTTTTGCCAGGAAAGCAGTTACGTCATTGGAGTTTTCATCCAAAGGAATACGGATGTCATTCTCGGCCAGTTTATCTTTCTCAGCCTGCGCTGCAATCTTGGCCATCGTCTTCACGGCTTCCACCGGATACTTGCCGTATGCCGTTTCTCCACTCAGCATCAATGCATCCGTGCGGTAGTAAATAGCATTGGCAATATCGGTCACTTCAGCACGGGTAGGACGCGGATTATTAATCATGGTATGCAACATCTGGGTAGCAACAATCACCGGTTTCTTTGCCAGAATACATTTTTTTATCAACAAACGCTGAATGCCGGGGATTCGTTCCTGAGGAACTTCAATGCCCAAGTCACCACGAGCCACCATGACTCCGTCGGCCACTTCCAATATTTCATCAATATTGTCCACTCCTTCCTGATTCTCGATCTTGGCGATAATCTTAATGTCGCTGCCGTATGCATCCAGTATCTGGCGGATATCCAGCACATCTTGCTTATTACGAACAAACGAATGTGCTATGAAATCAATGTCCTTTTCAATAGCATACAGTATATTGTTACGGTCCTTTTCTGTCAAAGAAGGGAGATTGATGCGCACGCCCGGTACATTCACACTCTTACGGTTACCCAAAGTAGCTTCATTCTGCACCTCGCACAACAAATACTCGTCTGTCTTCTCAATCACGCGCAGCTCCAGATCACCATCATCAATCAGAATATCGCCATCCACCTGAAGATCATGCACAAAACCGGGATAAGATACAGCAATACATTCACGGGTCGTTTCTTGTGCTGGATTGCCTACAATCTTTACTTTGTCACCAATCTGATAAGGAATAGGCTCGCCGCCTGCAATAGCAGTAGTACGCACTTCGGGACCTTTTGTGTCCATCAATATGGCAATACGGTTGGAAACCTCACGTACATTGGTTATCAATTTTTCAAAACCTTCACGTGAAGCGTGAGCCGTATTCATACGGACCACATTCATACCAGCCTTGAAAAGATCTCTTATAAACTCTACCTCGCAACGCTGATCTGAGATGGACGCTACGATTTTTGTTTGTTTCAACATCATAATCTTATCACCTTATATTATACCTAAACTTTTTATTTTCTCATCAACAAAGCCTCAATCGCCAAACGATATGAATGAAGCCCGAACCCACAAATTACTCCCACACAAGCGCAAGAAATCATCGACTTATGGCGAAACTCCTCACGGGTATGTACATTTGAGATGTGCACCTCAATCACAGGAGCTGTCACGGAGCGGATAGCATCCTGTAAAGCAATGGAAGTATGCGTATAAGCCCCTGCATTCAAGACGATGCCGTCATAATCAAAACCCACTTCGTGTATTTTATTGATCATCTCACCTTCCACATTCGACTGATAATACGCTATTTCAATGTCCGGATAAGTACGGCGCAATTCCACCAGATAGTCTTCAAATGAAACAGCACCATAAATGGAAGGTTCCCGTTTGCCTAATAAATTGATATTAGGTCCATTAATAATTTGTATTTTCATATTTATACTATATCTGAACTTTTTCTACCTTTGCAGGGAATTTGGGTACAAAGGTAGAAAAAAGAAATGAAAAGACCGAGAAAACAGACAAGATATTGGTGAAATACAAGCAATATTTAAAGTTGGAGAAATCGTTATCTGACAATACAGGTAGATGCTTATCTTACTGACCTGGACAAGTTACTGGCTTATCTTACATTAGAAAATATCAACATTCTGGATGTCCGGCTTGAAAATCTGGAAGATTTCTCAGCCGGATTACATGATATCGGCATCCACCCCCGTTCGCAGGCACGCATCTTGTCAGGCATCCGCTCTTTCTACCGTTTCCTCATTATGGAAGATTATCTGGAATCCGACCCAACAGAATTACTGGAATCCCCCCAGACAGGTTTCAAACTGCCCGAAGTAATGACGGTGGAAGAAATAGACTTATTGATAGGCAGCATAGACCGCGGAACCAAAGAAGGTCAACGCAACAGAGCCATATTGGAAACACTTTACAGTTGCGGACTACGTGTTTCCGAACTCTGTAATCTGAAATTATCCGAACTTTATTTTGAAGAAGGCTTCATCAAGGTGGAAGGGAAAGGAAGCAAACAGCGGCTGGTCCCTATTTCACCGCGTGCCATCAAGGAAATCAGGCTCTACTTCACCGACCGTAACCTGATGAAAATAAAGCCGGGATTTGAAGATTTTGTCTTCATCAGCAATTTCGGGAAGAACATCTCCCGCATCATGGTTTTCCATATCATCAAGGAACTGGCAGAGCGCATCGGTTTGAAAAAAAAAATCAGTCCTCATACCTTCCGCCATTCTTTTGCGACACACTTGCTGGAAGGAGGCGCCAACTTGCGTGCCATACAGTGTATGCTTGGACACGAAAGTATCGGGACCACAGAAATTTATACACACATAGACCGCAATATGTTACGCAGTGAAATCATAGAACACCACCCCCGTAACATCAAATTCAGAGAAAAAGGTAAATAAAGGTTCTATATTCTAAAATATTTTAAGATAAATTGAAAAAAAAGCAGGCTAAGAAGCTAGCACATAATAGAGTTTTTCCTATCTTTGTCCCCAAAGAGACGCACAAAAACGTACTATAGCGAATTTTACATTACAAACGTTAAATTAATAAAGTAACTATGATTAAAAAGTTGTATTTGCCCTTAGTGGCTTTATTGGTCCTTGCCCTGTCATCATGCGGCAAGATGGGAGAATTGTCTTCTGACTATTTCACAACTAACCCTGAAGTGCTTGAAGCAATCGGTGGTAAAGTGCCTGTGACAATTAATGGTAAATTCCCCGAGAAGTATTTCAAGAAGAACGCAACTGTTGAAGTTACCCCTGTTCTGAGATGGAAAGGTGGCGAAGCTAAAGGCCAGCCTGCTGTATTCCAAGGAGAAAAAGTAGAAGGAAACAATCAGACTATCGCTTACAAAGCAGGTGGTAGCTATACGATGAAAGCTTCTTTCGACTATGTTCCCGAAATGGCAAACTCTGAACTTTATCTTGATTTCAAGATTACAAAAGGAAAGAAATCATACACTATTCCTTCTGTGAAAATCGCTGATGGCGTTATCGCGACTTCTGAACTGCCTACTGCTGCCAGCTCTAACGCATCATACGCTAACGATGCTTTCCAACGCATCATTAAAGATGCTCAAACTGCTAACATCATGTTCTTGATCCAGCAAGCTAACTTGCGCAACAGTGAATTGAATTCTGACGATATCAAAGAATTCCATAAGAAAGTGGCTGAAGTTAATGCTGACACCAAGAACTACAAACTGAATAACATTGAAATTTCTGCATACGCTTCACCTGATGGTGGTGTGAAACTGAACACCGGTTTGGCTGAAAACCGTGAAGCAAACACAGAAAAATATATGGAACGCCAGTTGAAGAAAGGCAAGATTGATACTAACCTGGATGCAAAATACACTGCACAAGATTGGGAAGGTTTCCAAGAACTGGTATCCAAATCAAACTTGCAGGATAAAGATTTGATCTTGCGTGTTCTTTCTATGTACAATGATCCTGAACAAAGAGAAGCTGAAATCAAGAATATTTCTTCTGTATACAAAACTTTGGCTGACGAAATCCTGCCTCAGTTACGTCGTGCCCGTTTAACTGCCAACTATGACATCATCGGTCGTAGCGATGATGAAATCAACGAAGCATTCAACTCTGATCCTAAAGTATTGAGTGTAGAAGAATTATTGTACGCTGCTACACTGACTAACGACAACGCCCGCAAAGAAGCTATCTTCAACAAGACAACTCAACTTTATCCGAACGATTTCCGTGCTTATAACAACCTGGGTGAATTGGCATTCGCTGCCGGTGATGCTGCTAAAGCAGAAAACTACTTCAAACAAGCTGCTTCTAAGAACGCTAGCGCTCCTGAAGTAAACGCTAACCTTGGTCTTTGCGAATTGGTTAAGGGCAATGTTGCAGCTGCTGAAACTTACTTAGGCAAAGCTACAGGTGCTAATGCTGCCGGTGAAGCTTTGGGTAACTTGTATATCAAACAAGGCCAGTATGACAGAGCTGTCAACTCATTCGGTGACGCTAAGACTAACAGTGCCGCTCAAGCTCAGATTTTGGCTAAAGACTATAACAAAGCAAAAGCGACCTTGTCTGCAATCAAGAATCCGGATGCAATGACTGACTACTTGATGGCTATCGTTGGTGCTCGCACAAACAATGCTTCATTGGTAAGCAGCAGCATCAAGAGCGCAATCGCAAAAGATCCTTCAATGGCTGAAAAAGCTGCTAACGATCGCGAGTTCGCTAAATACGCCGACGCTATCAAATAATATAACTAGATATCATCTTGTCTAGTTTTTAGATGATTATTACTGTAACCGGAGGCTTCGTGATGAAGCTTCCGGCTTTTTTATGTAAAATAACCTTCATTTATACCTGCCTTTAGCCACAAAATGCGTATTTTCGCAAAAAATATCTTGAAATGAAAAAATTACTATTCTTTCTTTTCACTCTTGTTGTGCTGGCAAGCGGCTGCGGCAAGAAAAATACATTCACCTTAGAAGGAAGCATTAAAGGACTCCCTTCAGACACTATATTAGTATTTTATCAAGAGCCCGATTACAAGCTAGATACCATACTCCTCTCAAAAGGCAAATTCACTTACACTATTACCCCTGACACATTTACTATCTTTTCATTACTATTAGGAGAAAAACAAATCTTGCCGATATATGCTGATAAAGGAGAAAGTGTCACCCTAAACGGAATGGTCGGAGAGATAGAGGTTAAAGGAAAGGGAGAAAACGCACAACTGGCAAAACATATCCAGTACCTTAACACATTAGAAAATAACAAAACTGCCGTTATGGCTGCTGTGGATTCATTAATTAAAACCAATCCACACTCGTATAGCAATATCTATCTGATAGACAAATATTATGTACAGGACTCGCTTCCTGACTATAACCACATAGATCAACTGATAAAAGGATTAAGCGGTATCATAAAAGACACACCTTATATTATAGATCTCCAGAATAAATTAAGTGAGAAAAAAGAACTGACAGATCATCGCTACGTTTCCAACATCTCGTGCACGGACAGAGAAGGAAAGACCATCAACTGGAACAGCGTAAAAGGGAAATATGTCCTTTTGGATTTTTGGGCAAGCTGGAACAAAGAAAGCATTGCCACACAAGATTCTTTAGTACCCGTACAAAAGGCATTGAAAAAAAATAAGTTTGTTATTATCAGCCTCTCCCTTGACTTGGACAAAAAGGAATGGATGGAGAAATCATTCAAAGAGACACCACACAATGGAAACAAGTTTGCGATTTCAAAGGCTGGGACAATTCCATTGTCAAACAGCAAGGCATAACCCGGATTCCTGCCAATATACTTATAGGTCCTGACAAGCGGGTCATCACGCAAGATATACGAGGCAAAGAACTGATAGACAAAGTGAAACAGCTGATAGAACAAGATAAAGAGAAAGAAAAGCCGCCAAGAGGCAGAACGTACTCGAAAGAGACAAATAAAAAATAAAAGAATGCTGGTAAAAGTCTATGGAGCAGCCGTTCAAGGTATCGACGCTACCATTGTAACTATTGAAGTAAATAGTTCACGAGGTATAAAATTCTTCCTTGTCGGTCTGCCGGACTCGGCCGTGAAAGAAAGTCATGAACGTATTATTTCCGCTTTACAGGTAAACGGATATAAATTCCCTACTTGTCAGATTGTAGTGAATATGGCCCCTGCTGACATACGTAAAGAGGGGTCTGCATACGATCTTCCGCTAGCAATCGGAATATTGGCCGCTACCCAAATCGTATCGGAAGAAAAACTTTCACGCTATCTTATTATCGGAGAACTTAGCCTAGATGGAAGCCTGCAACCCGTCAAAGGAGCTCTCTCCATAGCTATCAGTGCCCGAGAACAAGGTTTTGAAGGATTCATACTTCCCAAACAAAATGCGCGAGAAGCTGCTGTAGTAAACAATCTGAAAGTATATGGCGTAGAAAATATCAAAGAGGTTATCGAATTTTTCAATAATGAACGCAATCTGGAGCCTAGCATCGTCAATACACGGGAAGAATTCTATGAAAACCAAAGTAGCTTTCCATACGATTTTGCTGATGTAAAAGGACAAGAAAGTGTAAAACGCGCATTGGAAGTAGCCGCGTCTGGAGGACACAACTTGATTATGATCGGTTCACCCGGAAGTGGAAAGTCCATGATGGCAAAGTGTATGCCAAGCATTCTCCCTCCCCTGTCATTGGGTGAAAGTCTGGAAACGACTAAAATACATTCAATAGCAGGAAAATTAGGAAAAGACAGCTCACTGATTGCTATTCGGCCTTTCCGTAGTCCCCATCATACAATCTCGCAAGTAGCAATGGTAGGTGGCGGCACCAATCCCCAACCGGGAGAAATCAGTCTGGCCCACAACGGTTTGCTCTTTCTAGACGAGTTGCCGGAATTTAATAGAAGTGTACTTGAAGTACTTCGCCAACCCCTAGAGGACAGGTATATATCCATCTCACGAGCTAAATACAGTCTAGATTATCCGGCCAGTTTCATGCTGGTAGCCAGTATGAATCCCTGTCCATGCGGATATTATAATCATCCCACACGAGCTTGCGTCTGTAATCCTGGACAAGTGCAACGGTACCTGAACCGTATCTCCGGTCCTTTACTGGACCGCATAGATATCCAAATAGAAATAGTTCCGGTTCCATTCGAGAAAATGGCAGAACAACATCATGCAGAAAGTAGTGCAAGCATACGCAAACGGGTTATCAAGGCCCGGAAAATACAAGCTCAACGTTTTGCTAACCATCCGGGTATTTACTGCAACGCACAAATGGAAGCCGGATTACTCCATCTGTATGCTCAACCCAATGAAGCAGGGCTAAAATTATTACAAACTGCCATGACACGCCTCAACCTGTCGGCACGCGCATATGGTCGTATTCTAAAAGTAGCACGTACCATTGCCGATCTGGACAACAGCGAACACATTACTTCCATCCACCTGGCAGAAGCGATAAGCTATAGAAATCTTGATAGAGAAGACTGGGCCGGCTAGTTTAGCTGCCGGGCTCAGTTTCCTTTGCATGATAAATGACCTGCATCAATGAATCCAGTTCAATGTAATTTGCAAGTATATCCTCTTCTTCATCGGTCATTTCCCAATCTTTATTCTCACTCTTTTTAGAGAAAAGTACATTCAAAATGAATTTATACCACGCATTCATGATTCTTTCAATCTAAGGTTTTCATCAAAAACAGAATAAGAAAAGTTTAGTTCATTAATCTTCCCTATTTTTCTCTTTTTTCGATAGCTTTATCGAACCTTTAGGAGAGAACTCAAATTTTCCTACATACCAATGTCCACCCTCTTCCAACTTCTTTTGATTCATATCTTTGATTAAAACAGAATCTGATTTAAATGCACCACCATTTTCTTCGCCGTCTATATCATTAAAATAGACTTTCTGTTCATTAATTCCACCTATACTCAAGTCTTCGGTCTTGAATTCTCCTTTTTCATCTGTATAAATTGTATCGGCAGGGAAAACGCCATTATTCCAATCTTGCCTTACGATTACCTGAATGTTTTTCAAAGGCTCATCCTTATCCGAAGTCACTGTACCTTTCACTAAGAATTTGCTATAAGGAGTACCATATTCACATCGTATCTCCAAATTCTCATCTTCATTACTGCAAGAAGCGAATCCAAGTAAAACCAACGCTCCGGACAATAACCGATGTACTGTCATTTTCTTTTTCATGTTCATAATCCCTAATAGTTTAAAGTCAGTTTTTATGTTATTTATCTTCTTTAGAAAGTTTTATTTCCATGTTGTATTCATAAGTACCTAAATACCAGTTTCCGTCTCCTTTCTTTATTTGTTTACTTTCCATATCCTTCATACAGACAGAATCCGATTTAAAAGTTCCTCCATTTGCCTCACCATCTATATCATTAAATATCAATTTCTTCGTATCGACCCATCCGTCTCTCATCATCTGTGAAACAAACTCACCTCCAGAATCTGTATAAATAGTATCATTCATCCGGACCAACTCCCCTTCTTCATCATTATAATATGCATTCTCATTTTTTTACAATTACCTGAATGTCTTTCAAAGCCTTTCCGTCATCAGATATCACCTTACCTCTTACCCGGAAATCCATAGTAGGAGTTCCATATTCCACTGAGGTTTCAGCACAAGCAGCAAAACCCAATAAAGCCAGCATACCGCATAAGCTCTGCTCCAATACTTTCTTCTGTTTCATCTTCTTCATTCCTTTCTTTTTTATGGTGTTTGCAATCTTTTTAAATGACAGAACAATAAATCTCCATTTTCATCGCGCAGGTGCATGCCATTCCCTTTACAGAAACGAAAATATTTACAATCAGCACATTCATCTTTTTTCATCCATTCTCGGTCACGGTAAGGTTTGAATCTATGATTCCATACTTCCATAAAATCATTCTCATAAATATTTCCCTGGTGATAATCGGCACGAATACTGGGACAAGCAGAAATCGCTCCATCAATAAGAACTGAGCCGACCGATATTCCCGCCCGGCAAGCGAAGAAAGTATCGCGCACTTCAGCCTCATAATTACCTAAAAATCCCTCACAACCGTAACTTACATGGATCCGTCCTTCCTTACGGCTCTTCCTGATAAATTCCATTACTCCTCTGAACTCCTCATTAGACAATTGAAGTTCAGGATCTTTGGCTGCACGCCCTACCGGGAATATAGTAAAAAGCCGCCAACCTTTTACCCCCAAACTTATCAAGAAGTCTTTCAACTCCTCCAAACGCATATAACTATGCTTATTTACACAAGTAACCACATCAAAAACAAAATCAGGAACCTGTACCATCAACTTGATCGCTTCAACAGCCCGTTCAAAACTTTGCGGGTTGCCCCGCATCCAGTTATGATCCGTCGCAAAACCGTCAAGACTGACCGTAGCCGTATGCAATCCGGCATCCAACAGCCCATTCAATCGTTCACGAGTCATATATAGTCCATTAGTTACCATTCCCCAAGGAAACCCTCTTTCATAAATAGCACGCCCACACTCTTCCAGATCCTTCCTCATCAAGGGTTCCCCACCAGTAATAATCACAAAGATTTTATGCGGATCATTTTGAGCTGAGACACTATCCAACACCCGAAGAAAATCTTCCTTCGGCATATCAGGATGACCAGCGATCTTTTTACAATCACTGCCACAATGTCGACAATGCAAATTACAACGAAGAGTACATTCCCAAAATAGTTGCTTCAACTGATGCTCTTCCGTACGCTCATTTTCCAACCGCCGGAATATTTCAAGACCCATCCGACGACGAATAGACAAAGGGGCATTTATATTCATGTGTTTTCCTTTTTTATATTAAATGCAAAGAAGTGCAAATCACTGCATCACAATATAACATTTTTTGCAATTTCCCAGCTTCCGGCAAAGCCCCCGAATAACAATATCTTATAATAAGTATGGTCTGTCAGAAATTTTAAATGAGAAATATTTCTGATTATTCCATATACTTACTAAAAATCACTAACTTTGCACGTTACTGGTAGAAATAACAAAAAAAGACATCATACAATGGAAAATAAATTCAAAAGAACCACCGTCACATCCGCTTTGCCTTACGCAAACGGTCCGGTACATATTGGTCATCTGGCAGGTGTATATGTTCCTGCTGATATCTACGTGCGCTATCTCCGCCTGAAGAAAGAAGATGTTCTTTTCATCGGAGGCTCTGACGAACACGGAGTACCTATCACCATTCGTGCAAAAAAAGAAGGTATTACTCCGCAAGATGTGGTGGACCGCTATCATACCTTGATAAAAGAATCATTCAAAGAATTTGGAATTTCATTCGATATATACTCTCGTACTACATCAAAAACACACCACGAACTAGCTTCCGAATTCTTCAAAACCCTGTATGATAAAAGTGAGTTCATTGAAAAGACCTCCATGCAATATTATGACGAAGAAGCCCATCAGTTCCTGGCCGACCGTTATATTATCGGTGAATGTCCTCACTGCCATGCAGAAGGAGCCTACGGTGACCAATGCGAGAAGTGCGGAACATCTCTTTCTCCAACCGACCTGATCAATCCGAAAAGTGCTATCAGTGGCAGCCAACCTGTGATGCGTGAAACTAAACACTGGTATCTGCCATTGGACAAACACGAAGGATGGCTGCGTGAATGGATTCTTGAGAATCATAAAGAATGGCGCCCTAATGTATACGGACAATGTAAAAGCTGGTTGGATATAGGCTTGCAACCTCGTGCGGTAAGCCGTGACTTGGATTGGGGAATCCCTGTTCCTGTAGAAGGTGCTGAAGGAAAAGTACTTTACGTATGGTTTGATGCCCCCATCGGCTATATTTCAAATACAAAAGAATTACTTCCCGACAGTTGGGAAACTTGGTGGAAAGATCCAGAAACCCGTTTGATTCACTTCATCGGAAAAGACAATATTGTATTCCACTGCATTGTTTTCCCTGCTATGCTGAAAGCAGAAGGAAGCTATATCTTACCGGATAACGTACCTAGCAATGAATTCCTGAACCTGGAAGGTGACAAGATTTCCACTTCACGCAACTGGGCAGTATGGTTGCATGAATATTTGCAGGACTTCCCCGGCAAACAGGATGTATTGCGCTATGTATTGACAGCCAATGCCCCCGAGACAAAAGACAACGATTTTACCTGGAAAGATTTTCAAGCACGTAACAACAATGAGTTGGTAGCTGTTTATGGTAACTTTGTAAACCGTGCTTTAGTGCTGACTCATAAATATTTCGATGGGAAAGTTCCAGTTTGCGGTGAATTGACCGATTACGATAAAGAAACATTAAAAGAATTTGCAGACGTAAAGGCAGAAGTAGAAAAACTATTGGATGTATTCAAATTCCGCGATGCACAAAAAGAGGCAATGAACCTGGCACGTATCGGTAATAAATACTTAGCTGATACAGAACCCTGGAAACTGGCAAAGACTGATATGGACCGTGTAGCCACCATTCTTAACATAGCATTGCAACTAGTTGCCAATCTGGCAATTGCTTTCGAACCCTTCCTGCCTTTCAGCAGCGAAAAGCTCCGCCAAATGCTGAATATGGAAACATTTGAATGGGACCAACTGGGACGTACCGATCTGCTGGCAGAAGGGCATCAATTGAATAAAGCAGAACTGTTGTTCGAAAAGATCGAAGATGAAACCATTCAAGCACAAGTAGACAAACTGTTGGCTACCAAAAAAGCAAACGAGGCTGCCAGCTATAAAGCTAACCCGATAAAACCGATAATTGCTTTCGAAGAATTTGAAAAGTTAGATATCCGTGTAGGTACCGTATTAGAATGTGAAGTAAGTGCCTAAAATGAAAAAACTGCTGAAATTCAAGATTGCTGACGGACTGGAGAACCGTACCATCGTCAGCGGTATCGCGCAACATTATAAACCGGAAGAACTGATAGGCAAACAAGTTTTATTCATTGCCAACTTTGCTCCGCGCCAATTCAAGAATGGACTGGTGAGCGAAGGCATGATTCTAAGTGCTGAAAACTTTGACGGCACCTTAGCAGTGACCTCATTATTAAGGGAGGTAAAGCCGGGCAGTGAAGTGAAATAATATACACCCAAATACAGAAAAGGCTGAAAGCAACTGAAACGTCCGCTTTCAGCCTGACTATTTTATAATCTATCTATAAAAATGGCAGAACAATCCTTGAAAGAAAAAACAGCAAAAGGCCTCTTCTGGGTGGACTAAGCAACGGAGTACAGCAGCTGCTGAATCTTTTTTTCGGGATATTCCTATCACGCATTCTGAATGCCGAAGATTATGGCATGGTGGGAATGCTATCCATCTTCTCTCTTATTGCAGGTTCCTTACAGGAAAGTGGGTTCACGGCAGCCCTAGCTAACAAACGGGAGATCTCCCACAAAGACTATAATGCCGTATTCTGGTTCAGTACCGGACTAAGTGCCTGTCTCTACCTCATTTTGTTCCTTTGCGCCCCACTCATTGCCGAATTCTATCATACTCCCGAACTGACAGCTTTGGCACGATACACTTTCCTCGGTTTCTTTGTAGCCAGTTTGGGTATTGCCCACAGTGCTTACCTGTTCCGCAACTTAATGGTCAAGCAAAAGGCAATGGCGGTCACTATCGGATTAACTGCCTCAGGAACTATCGGTATAACTATGGCCTGCTTGGGATTTGCCTATTGGGGCATAGCCACACAAAGCATTGTTTATGTAGGAACTATTAATATCTGTTATTGGTGCTTCTCACCCTGGCGACCTACACTTACTTTCGATTTCAAGCCTTTAAAAGGGATGCTTTCTTTCAGCAGCAAATTAGTAGTAACCAATATATTCAACCACATCAATAATAATATCTTTACCGTTATTCTTGGTAAATTCTATTCGGGACAAGAAGTAGGCTATTTTACTCAAGCTAATAAATGGAATTATATGGGACATTCATTAATTTCAGGAACAGTCAACAGTGTGGCCCAACCTGTACTTTCCAGTTTATCGGATGAAAGGGAACGCCAACAACGCGCTTTCCGGAAGATGCTCCGCTTCACTGCCTTTATTTCTTTCCCGGCTATGTTAGGATTATCATTAATCGCACCCGAACTGATTATGCTGACTATTACGGACAAATGGTTGCCCAGTGCCTCCATCCTACAGTTGCTCTGCATCGGTGGCGCATTCATCCCCATAACCAATTTGTATTCCAACCTAGTTATCAGCAAAGGAAAATCGGATATCTACATGTGGAATACCATCAGTTTAGGCATTATCCAGTTAACAACCATGCTCCTGCTTTATCCATACGGTGTACATACCATGATTATAGTGTATGTATCCATCAATATCTGCTGGCTGTTTGTATGGCACTATTTTGTATGGCAACAAATACGGCTCAACTTGTTCGCAGCACTGAAAGACATCCTTCCGTTTGCCTTCATAGCTACTGCGGTAATGGCAGCTACCTATTATGTCACTATCGGCTTTGCCAATCTGTATTTATTAATGGCAAGCAAGATTATCATAGCCGGCACACTCTACACAGCCATCCTGTGGTTGAGCGGCTCTGTCACTTTTAAAGAGAGTTTACACTATATAATCAAGAAATAATGGCTGCTACACGTCACTCCGGATTAGAATGTTTACGAATTATCAGTATCATACTGATTGTATCCATGCATATTCTAGGGAATACCTTCCACACCAGTAATTTGCTGAACAAAGAATTCATACTATTTGTCAATACATTGGGAAACACAGGAGTAACTTTATTCATTCTGATCTCAGGCTATTTCGGAATCCGTTTCAATACACATAAATTTTTCAAGATGCTGGTTGTCGTATGGTTTTATTCCATCGTTTCTTATCTGATCGAAACAATATGGCTTCACACTCCGCATACCTGGACAGGACTAGCCTCCTCATTGATACCGATACTTAGCAAAAAATACTGGTTTATGACCTGCTATGTAGTGCTTTATTGTTTCTCACCCTATTTAAACCGACTGGTTCAAAACCTCTCACAAAAAAGTTATGAACAACTACTGTTACTATGGGGATTCTTTTTTATATTTGCCCCGACAATCCTGTTTTTTGAAATTCAAAATGACACAGGTAAGGGAATTATCAATGTCACACTAGCTTATCTCATAGGACAATATCTGAAGGTCTATGGTCTTCCGGAAAACATGAAACGACATAGCTGGGATATTTTATCAGGGAGCCTTGCCGGTATTTTTATACTGAATTCCCTGCTTACAGCAATGAGTGGAAATATCATACTGAGATTCGCCCGAGATAATAATCTACTGATTATCATCGCCTCTATCATGGTTTTCTACCAGTTCACCCGATGGCATTTTTCATCCCGCATCATCAATTACCTAGCAGGATACGTTTTTGCCTTATATATGCTTCAAGGACTTCTTATCCACTGTTTACAACCCTGGTATACCCCTTATGCAGACAGCAATCTACTTGTTCTGTATTTTATGGGAACACTTGTTTCTATCTGTCTGACAACACTTGTTATAGAATGGAGCAGACGGCTGCTATTAGGAAAAATAGAAAACAAATTAGCAGATGCAATGGAAAGAAGAGGAGCAAAAATTAAAATGTTTACAGATAATCATTAAAACAATTATTTATTTCCGCAACTCATAATTTCAAAATCTCCAATGGAGTCCCTCCTATCTGAGCTGCCATATCCGAAAATGAACTCTGAAAAGAACCATATATTTTTTGTGTACGGGCCAATGTGTACATATCCGTGATACCCTCCCTTATTCCCTCCAAAGATCCACGGTCTGCCTTTTTTCCGGAACAGAATATCCGGTCACCATAACGCTCTTTCATCTCCCGCTTCACCTCTTCCGAATCTGTAGCCAAATAGATAGCCACCTTATCGTCCTCTTTTATCTCCTCATCCAGTTTCTGATAGAATAACTCGATAGGGCTTTGCCGGATAGAAGGCAGATTATCTGTACGACGGATATGCATACCAATCATGGTATCCGAAAAATTCCGACAACGGTTTTCCACCTCTTCCATAACCTCTTCTACCGGAACAAATAACCGACTGATCCATACATAATCATAAGGTTGAAAAGCGGTATATGATGCCATATAAACACAGCTACCTTCTTTAACCCACCGTTCAAAATCAAAATGCCGATTACATAAAGGAGTAATAGAACGCTCGTACAGGCAAGACTTGAAAAACAGTTTCTGAAACAAAAGCGGGAAATGAAAATTCCTGGAACGAGGTCTGTCCAACAATGCATAATCCAACCGCGAAGCATCCCGCAAACAGGCAATCTTCCTGTCCACAGGTTTGAACAATTGGCTAAACGGTGCATTTAGCGCCCAATCCTGAAACCAAACGATACTTAAATCACTATCACTCTTCGCTGCCAGTGTCACGGCCGAAGCCACCGCACGCATACGGTTAGCCAGTCCTCCTACCGGTACAAATGTAATTTTACCCATTCTCATTAAATTTTAAGGCAAATATAAACAACATCGCTTATAAATGCTAATTAATTACTACTTTTGCATAGTCCCCCGATAAACAAAAGAAATGAGAAAAAATATCGCAATCGTATTAGCAGGAGGTATAGGCAGCCGCTTAGGTCTGTCCACTCCCAAGCAATTCTTTAAAGTAGCGGGCAAAATGGTAGTCGAGCATACAATAGATGCTTTCGAAAGCAATCCGCACATCGATGAAATTGCCATTGTTTCCAATCCTTTTTATATTGCTGACTTTGAGTCCATCATTATCAAGAATGGATGGAAAAAAGTGAAGAAGATTCTGAAAGGCGGTCAGGAAAGATTTCATTCCAGCCTTTCGGCTATCAAAGCTTACGAAGGCAGCGATGTCAACCTGATTTTCCATGATGCTGTACGTCCATTGGTCAGCCAACGTATTCTAAATGATGTCATCAAAGCATTGGAAACATATGCAGCTATTGATGTCGCCATGCCTGCCACTGACACCATTATCGAAGTAGATGGAGATTTCATTCATCAGATTCCCGACCGGTCCAAACTAAAACGGGGGCAGACTCCACAAGCTTTTCATTTGGAAACCATCAGCCACGCTTATGAAATCGCCTTGAAAGACGAACATTTCAAAGTTACCGATGACTGTGGGGTTGTTGTAAAATATTTACCCGATGTACCTGTATATGTAGTTACAGGCGAGGAAAGCAACATGAAGCTGACCTATAAAGAAGATACCTACCTATTGGACAAATTCTTCCAGTTACGTAAAAGTGAGCTGAATGAAATTCCATTGAATGAAAGCCAACTGAAAGGCAAAGTAGCCGTCATCTTCGGTGGAAGCTATGGAATAGGAGAACATACAGCCCGTATGCTACAGGAGAAACAAGCAAAAGTATTCTGTTTTTCCCGAAGCATGAACGGTGTGGATGTAGGCAAAAAGGAACAAGTGGCCGATGCTCTAAAAAAAGTATTCTTACAAACCCACAGAATAGACTATATCATCAACACGGCTGGCGTCCTCAACAAAGAGCCTTTGATGAGTTCGGACTATCAAACGATATACAATGCGGTGAGCACCAACTATATGGGAACTATCAACGTAGCGATGGAGGCGTACGCCTATTTAAAAGAAAGCAAAGGGAAATTAGTTTTCTTCACCTCCAGTTCCTATACTCGCGGCAGAGCTTTCTACAGCATCTATTCCTCTACGAAAGCGGCCATTGTAAACTTTGTACAAGCTATCGCACAAGAATGGGAACCGTTTGGCATTGCTGTTAATTGCATCAACCCCGAACGTACCAAAACTCCCATGCGCGTAAAAAACTTCGGAACAGAACCTGAGAACACCCTATTATCAGCAGAAAAGGTCGCAATTGCCACCATACAGTCATTGGTTTCCGAATTTACAGGACAAGTAATTGATGTAAAAAGAAATGAAGTATGAAAAATGAATTTCTATCTACCTATGTAGCCAATAACCTGCGAGCCTGCCAACTGAAGCAACTCTCCATATTAGAAGAAATGGACCGTATTTGCCAAAAGCACCACCTGACCTACTGGCTGGACGGAGGTACATTATTGGGAGCCGTGCGCCACGGAGGATTCATCCCTTGGGATGATGATATAGATATAGGAATGCCATTGGCCGATATGCAAAAATTCATAGAAGTAGCTCCTGACGAACTATCCGAAGGGTTATTCCTCCAAACCCCACAAAGTGATCCTTCAAGCAAGGAACCGATTATAAAAGTGAGGGACTTGAACTCTCTGTATGTAGAATTCGGCGATAATTTTAATGCGGATTATCAAAAGGGGCTTTTTGTAGATATATTCCCATTTATTGATTACCCCAGCATACCCAAATCATGGGTAAAGAAGCTAACCAAAGGAATCTCCAAAAGCTATTCCATTCTGCATACGCAACATTATTATTCTCTACGTGCCTTCGCAGAATTCTTTTACTTCGGCACAAAATACTGGCTGTTCAAAGGAATATGGAATCTGCTTGGTCTGCTCTACAAAAAAGATACTTATCTTTCCAATGTCCTGATAAACAATGGATACGGTATCATGCACCGCAAAGACTCTGTATTTCCCATATCAGAAATAATTTTTGAAGGGAAACCATTCAAGGCACCTGCCAACCCAGATGCTTACCTGAAAGATTTATATAAGAATTACATGGACATTCCTCCCAAAGACAAACAGAAAATCCATGCCATTTATATTCACCCCGAATTGATAAAGAAACCATGAAACCGTTCCTTGTAGATGTACCCGTACTCATTTTGTCTTCAACCGCCCGCAACAACTATCACAAGTGTTTGAACAAGTCAGGAATGCCCGTCCCTCCAAGCTTTTCCTCTATCAGGACGGACCACGTGGCGAACACGACCTGCCCGGTATAAAAGCATGTCGTGAAGTGACAGATCAGATAGACTGGGATTGCAAAGTCCATCGCATGTATCAGGAGAAGAACTATGGTTGCGACCCATCGGAATACATCTCACAAAAATGGGCTTTTTCTATGGTTGACAAATGTATCGTATTGGAAGATGACGATGTGCCTTCCGTTTCTTTTTTCACATTCTGTAAAGAAATGTTAGACAAATACGAGCAAGACACCCGTATCACCATGATTGCAGGTTTCAATAACGAAGAGATTACTCCGGATGTACCATACGATTATTTCTTTACCTCCACCTTCTCGATTTGGGGATGGGCCAGTTGGAAAAGGGTCATCGACCAATGGGACGAGCATTATACTTTTCTAGAGGATAAGTTCAATATGCAACAACTGGAGCAGCTCATTAAAGAACGGAAATTCCGCAAAGACTTTATCTACATGTGCCATCGCCATAAAGAAAACAACAAAGCCTATTATGAAACCATCTTCCACGCTTCCATGCTTTTCAACTCGGGACTGGCTATCGTACCTACCCGCAACATGATTAACAATTTGGGAGTCACAGCAGATTCCACCCATTTTGCCGGTTCTGTTCATACACTGCCCAAAGGATACCGCCGCATCTTCACCATGAAACGGTATGAAGTAGAATTTCCTCTCAAGCATCCCCGTTATGTCATTGAGAATGTAGCTTATAAAAAAGCCGTCTACCGCATCATGGGGTGGGGACATCCCTGGATTAAGATAGGACGTTCTTTCGAAGAATTATTTCTGAACCTGCGATACGGCAATTTTTCCATCATTACTAAAGCAATAAAAAACAGAATTAACAAATGGCTGAAAAGAGACCAACACCGGTAAAACCACTCACTATTTATTTTTATCACACCCGGTTAACCCGTGAAAGTTACGAGGAATGGAAAGATTATAAGTTTCCGGGACACATTCTCTACGGACTTCCTTTGCTGGAAAAATATGGCATCCGGTCGGTAATGCATAAATACAAAGCTTTCCCCGGCCGTCTAAGACTGATGCTCTATGCCACTAAAGAGATTCTGTGCTGCAAAGAGCCATACGAAGTACTCTACGGTACATCTTTCCGTGGACTGGAGCTAATTATCCTGCTCAGAGCATTAGGATTCTACCGCAAACCCATCGTCATTTGGCATCACACTGCCTTAAAAACTTCATCCGGAAAAATAAGAGAACATATCTCACGTTTCTTTTATAAAGGCATTGACCATATGTTCCTATTCAGTAAAAAATTGATTAAAGACTCATTAGCGACCGGGAAAGCTCCCGAAGAAAAGCTTCAGCTTATCCATTGGGGACCGGATCTCGCTTTCTATGACCATATTCTACAAGTAATGCCAGATCGGAAACCAGAAGGCTTTATCTCCACCGGGAAAGAAAACCGGGATGTAAACACTATGCTGCAAGCTTTCTGCGCCACCGAACAACAACTGGACTTGTACATCGCCCCCACCAATGGAAGTGTAAACTACCAACAGATTATTGAAAGCTTTTGTCTACCCGATTCTGTACAAGTACACTATACGGACGGTGTCATCCCATACTTATTGGCACAGAAAGTGGCACGAAAAAGCTGTGTTGTCATCTGCTGTATGGATTTTTCCTTATACCGTAGGCCTTACCACATTGGTAGAAGCCTTTGCATTAGGCATCCCTGTCATTTGCTCACGTAATCCCAATTTTGAAATGGATATAGACAAAGAAGAAATAGGAATTACCGTAGCCTATAATGACGTGGAAGGCTGGATCAACGCCATTCATCGCATAGCCGACCATCCCGAAGAAGCCCAAAAGATGGGCGCCAACGCCCGAAAGTTTGGCAGAAAAACGTTTCAATTTGGAAATCTTTTCCCATGAAATAGCAGAAAGCTTACTGGAAATATCTAAGATGTCCTCTAAAAAACGTACATTTGCATAAACTTTTATGCACATGAGAGTACTTATCATCAATACGTCTGAGCGAATAGGTGGAGCCGCCATTGCAGCCAACCGCCTCATGGAGGCTTTAAAAAACAACGGAATAAAGGCAAAAATGCTTGTACGTGACAAGCAGACCGACCAGATAAGTGTCGTTGAACTAAAGAAATCATGGTGGAAAGTATGGCAATTCATCTGGGAACGTGTCGTTATCTGGCAAGCCAACCACTTCAAGAAACATAACTTGTTTGCCGTTGACATAGCCAATACCGGCACCAATATCACAGTATTGCCCGAATTTACCCAGGCCGACGTCATTCATCTGCACTGGATTAACCAAGGTATGTTGTCACTGACAGATATCCGGCGTATCATCCAATCCGGCAAACCCATCGTTTGGACAATGCATGATATGTGGCCTTTTACCGGTATCTGCCATTATGCAGGAGATTGCGATAAATATGCCACACAATGCCACAACTGTCCGCAACTTTACAAAGGAAGCAGAAAAGACATAGCCTACCGTACTTTCCAGAAAAAGAAAAAACTGTTTGAAGGAGCACAAATCACCTTTGTAGCTTGTAGCCGCTGGTTAGAATCATTGGCTAAGAAAAGTGATCTGATTAAAGGTCAGACCATTACCAATATTCCCAATGCAATCAACACCAACCTGTTCAAACCTCGTGATAAAAAACAGGCCAGAGAAAAATGCCATCTTCCGCAAGACAAGAAGTTATTGCTTTTCGGCTCCGTAAAAATTACAGACAAGAGAAAAGGAATAGACTATCTGGTATCAGCTTGCAAACAAATTGCTTCCTCATATCCAGATTTTAGTAAAGAATTAGGTGTAGTGGTTTTTGGTAACCAAGCCGAACAATACACTTCCCTGTTTCCCTTCCCTATCTATCCGATGAATTATGTCAGCAACGAGAAGGAACTGGTAGATATCTACAATGCAGTCGACTTATACGTCACACCTTCTTTACAAGACAATCTACCCAATACCATCGTAGAAGCAATGGCCTGTGGTATTCCGTGCATAGGGTTCAATGTAGGAGGTATTCCACAAATGATTGACCACCTGCACAACGGTTATGTTGCCGAATATCAGTCTTCCAAGGATCTGGCAAACGGCATTCACTGGGCATTGACCGAAGGAGAATATGAAAGTCTGAGTGAGGAAGCCTGCCGTAAGGCAGTATCCAGTTATTCGGAAAGTACCATTGCCAAGAAATATGTTGAAATCTATAACAAGATTACAGGGAATCATGCATAACCATCATCCTCATCCCAAGTTTTCTATTATTACCGTCACCTACAATGCAGCAAAAGTGTTGGAGGATACTATACAAAGTATTGTTACACAAACTTATAAGAATCTGGAGTATATTATTGTGGACGGGGGATCAACAGATGAAACACTGGATATCATTCACAAATACCAGGAACATATCACCACTGTTATCAGTGAGCCCGACCAAGGTTTATACGATGCCATGAACAAAGGAATAAAATTGGCAACCGGAGATTATCTTTGTTTCTTGAATGCCGGTGATGGCCTGCACGAGGATGATACTTTGCTGCAAATGGTACATTCCATCAATGGAACAGCCCTGCCGGGAGTGCTATATGGAGAAACAGAAATAGTGGACAGTCAAGGGCATTTTTTTATACATGCGCCGCCTGTCTGCACCCGCAACGCTTACCTGGAAAAGCTTCAAGCAAGGAATGTTGGTTTGCCATCAAGCCTTTTTTCGCCCGCCCGTGATCTGGTAGAGCCATACGACCTGCAATATCGGTTCTCGGCAGATTTTGACTGGTGTATCCGTATCATGAAGAAAGCGGATGTACTCCATAATACCCATCTTACTCTTATTGATTACCTGAATGAAGGAATGACCACCCGTAACCATAAAGCCTCCTTGAAAGAACGCTTCCGTATTATGAGCCGTCACTATGGATGGGCAAGCACAGTGACACACCACTTATGGTTCGTTCTGCGCCTGCTCTACAAATAATCCGGAAGTCTGACTAATAACGGGACTCAATCAATTTTCCTACGGGCCTTTCTGACCTGCAAGAACAAGAACAAGACCAACACACAGGCCAATACACCCAATGCCACAAAAGCCACCGTTTCCGTAACATGCAGCGATTTCGGGTCGAACTTAAATTCCACTACATGCTTTCCGGCCGGCACATTCATTGCCCGAAGAATATAATCCGCTCTTCCGTGCGGCGCTTCCACACCATCAATATATGCCTGCCAACCGGGATAGTAAATTTCCGAGAAAACCACTGTTCCTCCAGTTTTGGAATTAACCTCATATTTCAAGTCATTAGGTTCGTACGCAGTCAGTTTGATTGTACTCAGTGTATCTGTTTCAGCTGCCGATTTTACCTCCGCACTGAATTTTTTATCTACGACAGCCGTTTTTGCCGGGTCTATCCGATGCAAAGCGTCTATCTCTTCATTGGCATTGTCCACATACTGCACCTCGTTTACAAACCAAGCATTGCCCAGCGTATGAGGATTCCGTATTGGGACGGTCTTTCCACCTTGCAGCGGAAAAATAAAGTAACGGGTATTCAGCATATTCAACACAGGAAATCCGGACGGAGCCACCTTCTGCATATCACCTCCCGCCTCCGAAACAGCCTTGAACACGCCATTCATCTCGGTACTGATATGCTCCTCTATCATTTCCTGATAGCGGCGCAGTTTGGCGGCATGATATCCACCGATGCTCTTATGCCAATAAGAAGTCGTATTTTCATTAAACGTATTGCCGGCTAGGTTCAGTACCCGGAAATCCAACGTTTTATCGGCCAATATCGTCTTATCCGTTTCGGTCGGTTTAAAGGAATTATCCTGTTGTACCTTTTCCACAAACTGGTCATCATACAAATAACGTTTGTTCACACTCCACATATCTGCCAGACAGAGGACAGCCAATGCCAGAATCGTCACCTTCGCTTTCAGCTTGCCCATGCCATATAACCAAAGAACTGCCGTACCTATCATAATAATAAAGAAGCTGCGCCATGCATCCGAAGTAAAGACACTCCGACGGATTTCTTCTAGATTAGCAAGTAACGGAGCCAGCTGATCTGCCGGAATACCCTGCAATGCCTGCATTTCCATGCTTGAAACATACGACGGGAAAAAGAAACCGGGAGCCAATGCAAACAATAAAGCGATACCACCTGTCAATCCCAGACTGATATAAAACGACCAGGCCCGTTCCTTAACCAACTGAGGACGTGCCATTACCTCCTTTAAAGCAAGGACAGCCAACAGAGGTATGGTAAACTCAGCAATGACCAAAATGGAAGAAACCGCACGGAATTTATCGTACATCGGGATATAATCCAAAAAGAAATCAGTGAATCCCATAAAATTCTTTCCCCATGACAGCAGGACAGACAAAACAGTAGCACTCAAAAGCGCCCATTTCATAGGACCTTTCACTATAAACAGTCCAAGAATAAACAGAAACATTACAAACGCCCCCACGTATACAGGACCGGATGTACCGGGTTGCTCGCCCCAATACTGGCCTATCTGGCTATAGATGCTATTATACATAGGATTCGCCTTTTCCATCGCCTTTTCGTTAGCTGCTAAAGGTACGGAAGCGCCACCTTTCACATTAGGAACAAGCAAAGAGAAAGTCTCACCGATACCGTAACTCCACTGAGTGATATAATCTCGTTCCAGACCACTTTTAGTCTGATTATGACTATCCGGTTTCACCAGCTCACTCTTTCCACGCATCGTTTCCTTACTATACTCATACGTATGATATAAGTTGGATAGATTTATGCAAACTCCCAAAATACCGGCCATCAACAACACCCCAGTTGCTTTCAGAAATTGCGGCATTTCCTTCTTCTGCCAAGCATCCACTCCAAACGCAACCGCCATAAAGAGCATGACAAATAGAAAATAATAACTCATCTGCACATGGTTCGACACTATCTGCAAAGCAACAAAAACCGCTGTCAGCAAACCGCCTGACAAGTATTTTCCTCTATAAGCCAATACCATACCGGCTATAGTGGGTGGAATATAGGCCAAGGTTACAAATTTCCAGATGTGTCCGGCAGCTATAATGATGAAAAAATAAGAAGAAAACGCCCACAACACAGCCCCCAATGAAGCCAGCCAGACCGAGAAATCGAATGCACGCAATAATATATAAAAGCCCAACAGCATGACAAATACATACCACACATAATTCGGGAGATACAAATGATACAACTTCTCCACTCCCTTCAGGGTATCCGTAGAATCATAACTGGGTGCCATCTGATAAGTAGGCATACCACCAAAAATCGAATTAGTCCAGCGCGTACGCTCTCCCGTACGTTCCAGATATTCTTTCGCTTCTTCACCAGCACCAATGCCCGCCACAGAGTCATGTTGTGAAAGGATACGCCCTTCTGTCACTGCCGGGAAAAAATAGACGAATGAGATGACAGCAAAGAGGATAATCACTACTATATCAGGTAGTATTCTTTTAAATAAGTTCATAAGTATATCTGTTTATTAACGTTGCAAAGATACGATATACTCTGATAAAATGCGTACATTTGCAGCCATAAATAAAGTTGAATTATGAAAATAGGAATTATAACAGCCATGAGTTCCGAGCAGAAACAAGTAACGCAACTGCTCGAAAACAAGAAAGAATACACCGAAGGTCCTTTCCAATATACTGAAGGCAGCATTAGAAATAATACCATTATCCTGATGAAATGCGGAATAGGTAAAGTGAACGCTGCTGCCGGTACTGTAGAACTGATCCGTACCTTCCAGCCCGACTGTGTCATCAGCACCGGTGTAGCAGGAGGTATAGACAGCTGCCTGAAAATAATGGATGTTGTGGTGAGCCGACAAATTGTATATCATGATGTATGGTGTGGAGAAGGCAATGTGTATGGACAGATACAAGGACTTCCCGCCCGATTCGAAGGTAATGCTACATTGTTTGATTGCGCCATGTCACTGGATACTCCGACCGCCATTCATGGAGGCCTGATATGCAGTGGAGACAAATTTATCACCGACCGTTCCGAACTTAACGATATTAAAGAAAAGTTCCACGAAGGGCTGGCAGTAGATATGGAATCGGGAGCCATCGCCCAAATCTGTTATATATATAAGGTACCGTTCATCAGTTTCCGTATCATCAGCGATACGCCGGGAGCCGACAACCATTGGGAACAATACACAAATTTTTGGGAGACTATAGCCGACCGTTCCTTCGAGGTCACTCATACCTTCCTTTCCTCATTACCAGCTAATTTATAAAAACGAATAATATGAAAACAATACCCAGTTTTACCATTGATCATATCCGCTTGCTTCGCGGTATCTATGTATCCAGAAAAGACGAAATGGGCAGTGAAACGGTCACCACCTTTGACATCCGCATGAAAGAACCTAACCGGGAACCTGCTTTGGGACAAGGAGCCTTGCATACTATAGAGCATCTAGCTGCCACCTACCTACGTAACCACCCTATATGGTCTGACAAAATTGTCTACTGGGGACCGATGGGATGCCTCACTGGCAACTACCTGTTGATGAAAGGCGATTTAAAATCAGAAGATATTGTAGAACTGATGCAGGAAACGTTCCGCTTTATAGCCAATTTTGAAGGCGAAGTTCCGGGAGCCGCCCCTAAAGATTGCGGTAACTACTTGCTTCATGACCTGCCTATGGCCAAATGGGAGTCGGCCAAATATCTGCATGAAGTATTGGAACACATGACAAAAGATAATCTGTATTATCCTACTAAAGAGTAATTCTCTACAACAGAACAGTAGAAACGTAATAACAGAAAATAGAAAAGCCGCTCTCTGAAAAGAAAGCGGCTTTTCTTTAAGTCCTTTTCAATAGAGATTGAATTACTTACGTAATCCTAATGCTTTAACAATAGCACGATATCTTTCGATATCACGATTCTTCAGGTAGTTCAACAACGCACGGCGTTTACCTACCAAAGTTGTCAAAGCTCTTTCAGTGCTATAATCTTTTCTGTTGAGCTTCAGGTGCTCAGTCAGGTGAGAAATACGGTATGAAAACAAAGCTATCTGCGCTTCAGCTGAGCCAGTATCAGTGTTAGACTTTCCGTACTTTTCAAAGATTTCTTGTTTTTTAGCTGCATCTAAATACATAATTCTTAGATTTTTTGATATATAAAATTTTCATTTAGCGGGTGCAAAGATAGACATTATCTTTTATATCACAATGAATTAGAGCGATTTATTTTTTAAATAATCTTCTATCTCTTTTACTGTCGCATCTTTCAGCAACACCTTTTTGTCCTTATCCAACAGATAAAGAGCAGGCATCGCTTTCAAATCATAGCATTCTTCGGTCAGTACCGTCAATTCTTTATCATAGCTGTTGATCCATCCATCAGGAATTTCATTCTGGTGTTTCGTCCATACTTCACGGTCTTCATCGGGATAGAAAGCAAGAATTTTCATTTGTTTCATGATGTGGGGACTGTTCAATACAGCAGAGGTCTTCATTGTCGCCAGTGTTTCGGCACAACCATGACAATCCGGATTATAGAATAACAATAAAGTGTAAGGAGTGCAGATATCACGCATACGTTTCTGCATTCCCGAAGGCAAGGTATAAATAAAATCAGCGGCAATACTGCCCACCTTGTTCATACCAATCAATTTCAAATCATGTTGGGCACGGCCCCGAGCAGCCTCATCGGTCAGCGAAGAAGCAGACAGGAAACGGCAGACAGGCTCATAAAGCTCCTCATTCCGAAGGGGAGAATTCGGATCAAACAAGTATCTGCGGAAAATTTCCACAAAATAACCAAACATTTTTTTCTCCTGCGAAGCCTGCTGCATAATCCGGATTAAACAACTGTCCGACAGGGAAGATGGCACACGGTTCAATAAGTCCATGTAATCTACCAAAGCTTGTTCTGTGATATCCGGTACATGAATATAGGCGGTATCCTTAAAATTAAAATGATCCCAGTAATGCTGTACCATAAAGTTCAGCCGGTCTTCCGGGGATTGCAACATAATAGGGACCTCCGGCAAAGTGAAAGTCAACGATTTATTATCATCATTCACAGATAGAGATTTTTGTTTTTTGCCATCACAAGCGATAAGCAAAAAACAGCACAAGACTCCGATCCATATATCAGTTTTTCTCATACGCTTTTAATTAGGCATTGCACCTTTTACAAAAGTAGAAGGAATTCTCTGAAAAACCAAATTACTTCGAAATTACTTTATCTCAGCCAGCCACTCATGAAATCCATTGTGAGGGGTATAATGTAATACATATTCCGTTTTGCTGTAGCTGATAATATTTTCGTGCGAAATCCGGCTTACATCCACTTCTGCTTTTGCCAGCCACAAAGTATCCTCCATGACATAACGCCCTAAGGACACTCCCAGCATCATCTGGCTCAGGTAGAAAGCAGACTGTTCATAGGCATACCACTTTCCATCCTGTTCCCAATAGATATATATCAAGTCGGAATTGCTCAGCTCCCTTTCTAATATGGTCACTACCTCTCACATAGGAGTTGGTGGTAATCGTTTTTAATCAATATCATCTCAGTGTCTGAACACAGGGCAACAAACCACGGACCGTTCAGCAGTTTGTTCAGGTCTACTTCTACCTTGTCTAACATAACACCGTAGAAAAAACATGCCTCTTTCAGTTTCAAGGCCGCCTCACTAAGTTTGCTTAAGGATTTGGAGGAACGATGGTAAGCATACCAGCGCCCTTCCTCTTCATACAGATAAACTTCCGATTTACTACATGATTCTTTGTCCATTATTTCCAGTAGGTTGTTCATACTATTTAACATCTTTTACACAACGAACTTTTAGATCAGCATCAGTAGCATGGACAGTTACATTGGTTCCTTGGAACCAAAAACCATAAGAAGACCTATAAGCACCATTTGCTTTACTTCCTGAATAGTCCGTGCGGCAGGTAACATAACCACTCAACAGATTGTTTGCGCTCATCAGACCCAGTTCTTTCTGATTAGGCATTCGCCAAATTCCTTTATCAGTTTTTCCGCTATCCTCATAATAGTATTTACAAGGATCATATTCCGGTCTTTTCTTATTCTTAATCGTATAATAATTATTATTCCATCCACCATCCACCATCTTTTGTTTTAGATAGTCTTTAGACACTTGTATCCGTGAAGACAATCCATTGATTTCATCACGCTCCAAATGGATATCTATAGTTTCTGTAGTCCCTTTGGTTGCAGTCAAACCTGTCAATGTAAATATATTGTCACTATACTGATAGAATTTATTCGCTTCGTACAGTCCGTCGTCTGATGCCAACGTACGCACACAGCGAACCAAATTCGCATGTTGCCAACCGGTATTAACCTCTTTATTACTTGTGGACAACCCTTCTTCAGCCCAAAAAATGCTATTGGTACCGGTAGAAGCCGTGAAATAGTGATATTTAGCATTCTCTTTGTCATTATCATTGAGCGTGCTCATTTTAGCCCTAAACAAGCGGGCGTCCGGGTCAACGCTATTCAATGCACCCTCGCCATACCACAATCCGCGATACTGATCAACAGAGGCCATATACCATTTTACCTCATTAGCTTCAATCGTGCCGTTTCCATTCAAATCCCGGTTACGGCTCATACATGCCCGTACCGCCTGTTGGTACATGGGTTGCCTCCCGTCTGCCGGTACAATCATATTAGTGTCCGGATACCATGATTTTTCCTTGTTGCTTTGTACGGCACTGTTACGGGCATTCCAAGCATTAGGATTCTTGTGCTCACCCAAATTATTCTTATTCAAATAATAAGCAGTAGACAATTCTTCCTCGGTTATATTCTCCGTTCCATAAGGATAACCATTGAAACCGAAATGATAGAACGTAGTAATGGAACGCTGAGAAAGACTGTAACGCACTTTTGCATAAAGACTCTTCCTGTCCGTGCTCACCGACAACTGATTGGCAATAAGTATGGTACGAGGCGCACAATTGGAATAGACAGTCCATGATTTCCCTTTATAATAGTTTTCGTCCACGAAACAAGTGTAATAAGCGTATCCATCATTTGAGAATACTTCATCTTGATTGCTATCCGCATTTTCGTATAATGCCTTCAACATAAAGAACACATTAACCCAAGATGCGCCATATTTATTTGCATACTCATTATTGTCACCCGGATATTTGGCAACGGTGGTTAAACTCTGTCCTGAAATTCTGTTTTTAGAAACATTGCGTACAAAACGCAGCCATCCATAATCATCCTCTCCATTAAAAAGGCTCTGCCCGCTTATCGGACGGATTGTTCCTCCATCAAACGTAGCCAATTGTACATCACCTTCGGCATTAAAGATTCCCCCATCGGTAACATACAAATTCTCCGTATAACCGAAAGGTGTTGAGATTCTTACTATATATCCTTTTCCCGCCTCTTTCAGCGTCTTTATATTTTCCCGAGAGAATGTCAGCACTCTGGCCTCATAATGAGCGTCCAAATCAAAAGACTCTCCTCCTTCACTGTCAATCACCAATCCTTCCACATAGGGGTTGTCTCCCTCGACTTCCGCTTCCACTTTGATATCCTCGACACCGTTTACTTTCACCTTATATTTATAAGAGTAATTCCGGCGTATATTGAAGTCTTCAAGACTTCCGGTATTACTGAAGCTGCCAAAATGGATAGTATACGAAACCTCCCCGATAGTGGTGCCTTTCTTATAATTTCCACGAATCACGATATAGGAAGAATTATCCGGTGCATTATCGAACGATTTCACGTCATCCGTATAGGTATTCGTTTCACGATCCTTCCACATCTTTATCTCACCTCCCCGATAGGAACGGATATTCTCGGGAAGATAAAAAGTTAACGTTTCCCCGGCCATACCGGAATAAGATGACTCGACATCTGCGGTAGTAGCGTCAGCTGTACCATTCACCAACTTTCCACCGACAGCCACATTATGCAATTCATACGTACTGGGAGTGAAAGTTACTCCGTTACCGGCCTCGATGGTAAATGTATTCTTCGCCAATATTCTGTACAGTCTTATAACGTTGCTTTCGCTTATAACACCGGCTCCATTGGTTCCGGCAGTAATTGTAACAGCCTTGCCCCCATTCAGATAACCGGACATCATGAACTGTCCGTCGGTAGGATTAGGGGAAATAATGTGGCTGGCATTACCATACTGGCGTTTAAAGTCTATTGCAAGGAACTCGTCTCTTGTCAATGAGGAACCTGCCACATCCGCTTCATCAATTCCCGTCAATTTATTTTTGTCTGCGTCATCCAAGTAATAAATTGTACTGTTCAAGTTGGCAAGAGCATAGATATACGCTTCACCGGTTATTGCCTTTACAGTAACGGTTTCCGGTCCGGGAGTCGGTATAGGACTCGACTCTGTAGCCACCAGCTTTTTATATCCTGTCAGTTCTCCTGCCGCATTAAACACATAAAAGTGTAAATCATTCAACCTGTTTTCAGCAGTACTGGCGCGCGAAACAATCACTTCCTGATTGGTCTGCAACTGACAATTCAACTGCAAAATCACCTCTTTATTCTCTTCACCGGCAGAGTAAGCTATTTCCTCTTCCGAGCAAGCCCCCACGCCTATCAGTAACGAAAGGCAAAGCGCCATATATTTCAGTTTATTTTTCATATATAGTATCCTCCACAGATTATTTTCTTACATCACCGCCACCGTCACCAAAATCCAATTCGCCATTATCAACCTCTGTCCAATCCATTACTTGATATTGAAGTTCTGCATCTATCTCGATCGTACTCAGTTTAATATTGAACAGGTATGAATGGTTACGGATTACATCAAATATATCTCCATCTCCATTCGTCCGGAATTTAATAGTTCCCACTTTGGCTTTGTTATGATAGGTATAATGAACCGTCAATGAAATTTCATTCCCACCTGTAGTATTCACCTTTTCCGGCAGATAAATTTCATTTTCATATGCTGTCGTCACCTGCAAGCCGTCATAAGTAATAGTCTGATTCTGTGCTCCGGCAGGAATAGAAGGATATATATATTGAACCGTTTCCACCGGATTTGGAGTTTCCGTTGAAACACAATAGCCTTTGTCGTTGGCATTGTTCACTATTATCTTTGTGATAGTGAATCCTTGATATCCATCCTGCATATTCACCCAAATGCCCACCTTTGCTACAGCACGATAAAGGTTGCAAGCCAAGTCCACTCCCGTACCGGGTACAGCTGTCAAATTGCTGCTTCCCCACATCGGGATAGCTCTTTCTGCAAGTTTCCAAGGTATCGTAGATCCACCATAATGATAAACCAATTCTTTATAAACTTTGGCGATATTACTTCCTTTCTTTGTTTCCAGAAAATTACGTATAGCCGCTCCGGTCATATAAGACGCTATCTTATTGTCTTTCAAGTTAGCCAGAACAACCAGTTTCACTTGTTCGCCACCGACCGTTCTCAACATGGTTCCTTCCAGCTGACGAGTATAATAGTTGTCACCTTCAACAGGATTGCCTAGTTTCAAATCCTGTACTTGTACAAAAAGTTATCATTTGCATCAACGACCAATACATATACATCATCCGCAGTCATGGCACTTTGTTCCACTGTGGTATAATCTAAATCACCTGGTTCGCTTGCGGCCCGTCCGCCGAAATTGGAGAATGCCAGTGTAAGGCGTACCGGTACCTTCCCGCCATCCGTAGCCTTTGCCACCTCCTCGTCCTTTGCACACGACGATAGGTACAAGCTGCAGAGCACCGCCATTAGTATATATGATAACCATCTTTTCATAGATTCTATTTTTTGTTCGTTGTTACATATCCATCTCGTTGAAGCGTACCACCCAGTCATTGATAATGATGCTGGTGTTAATCCACTTCATGTTCTCGTCCAGGAAGAAAGTCATGTTGTATTCGTCCTGACGATCCAGATATTCCTGCTGGGTCATGTCGTGACCTTCGGCCTCGGTGAGCAATAGGTATTTTACCAAGGGGATGGAGAGTACGGTCTCGCCCGTATCCTTGTTGGTGATGGACAGGCGCGGATTTTGATCCACCATCAGTCGGCCTACGGTAATCTGGGCAATGGCCACACTGATATTGCTATCCTCAGTATCGCCCTCGGCACGTGCGCCTTTTGTGTCCATGTCCGTGCTTCCTTGAACGCGGTAATAGGGATAATATGTTAATGTTTCGTCTTTCAACAGCTTGTTGTCATAGTTCATCAGGCCGTTGTCGTCCGTAATCGTGAATTCAAAGTTATCGACATCTACAGTCACTCCGTCCATTTGCTGGAGAATGATGCGAATGCTGTTGGTATTCTTCACCAACGGCACTGTCACCACCTGCGAGGTGGCAGCCCTGGAAAAGGATTGCTTGGTCACTTCGCCGTGCCACAACGAAGAAAGCTTGCTGTTAACGATAGCCGTTCCGTCTTCCGCACGGCTGTACATTCTGTCCATCTTGCATTGCAGCTCGTCCATCGAGGATTCTCCCGCGGTAACCAAAGGTACCGAGAATGAAGCTTCGTTATTCAAGCCCGCCCAAGTGATAAGATGATAGTCACCTGGTTCCAAATCTACTTTCATGGTATATCCGTCTTCACCCAAAACGTCACCTTCTTCCGTCTTCTGATACACCAATTTGCCGTTATCGTCAAAAGCATAAAGCGTAACAGTCCCCACCTCGCGTGAGAAAGCATCGGCATACTTCATGTTATAATCATATTTGAACTTCACTCTGTACTCTACAGAGCAATCCACATCTTCTTCATCGAGTATGCTGCCGCACGACACAATGGCACTTCCCAATGTCATCGCCATCATTAGGCTGAAAGAGAGTTGTCGGGCGAATGTTTTTACTGTTTTCATGCTTTTGTTTTTTTAATGTTAGAATATTAAAGAGAATAGCAGGGAGAGGAGGAACACTCCTCTCCTGCTTATATAATAGGGTTATTAATTAGAAATTAACAGTGTTAAAGCGTACAATCCAAGGAGCTATTGTAGTTGTCAGTTTCAAGTATGCACTTTCATCGTCTATTGTTCCACCATCTTCCGGTATAATTGTCGAGCTGCCGATTTCCTTGAAAGTTCCAATCTTCAATGAATAGATGTTGTTACGCATGATAGCATATTGCATATTGTTTTCGTTTCCTTTGAAATGTTCGATAGGTGCGTAGTAATAACAATATCCATCTGTATAAGTTACCAAATTCTCAGCCTTATAAGCCGGGTAAACAGATTTCAAAGCATCCATTGAACGGAAATACTGATTGGCATATTTATATATGGTACCTACATTAGTACCCTCATTATCCAAGATTTCGCCACGGAATACAATACCTGTTACCACGCCTTTTTGCTGGTGATCCTTTGTTACTGAATTTTCAAGGCAATAAGTCAGGAATGCATCGTTAGATTGTGCAATTTCACCAATTTCAACATCACTTGACTTAGGAAGGTCCTTCAAGAAAGCATTGTTATAAATATCCTGTGAAGTCTGTAATTCACCTACTGTATTGAAGAAATAATCTGTAGCTGTTTTATCTCCATCAGCCCACAATCCGTCTGTTAGTGTCACGCTATTCTTGTCCACTGACTTAGGATCTACCAAATAATCACTATTAGTCAATGTACCAAATGGAGAGATGGTACTCCAATCACTGGTCTTATGTCTTACCGCATAAACGGTTTTTGACAAGTTCACCATAGCATATTTATCCAAATACACAGTCCATGTCTCCTCTGCTGTTGTAGAAGTTCCTTTTTCATAATGGAAAGCACCCGTTCTATCTGTTGCTACAAATACAGGAGCTTCTATTGAAGTCGTTGTTTCATTCTGTTTAACATTACCTTTATATTTATTATCAAGAGTTGACTCCAACTGATATCTGCCCGTTTCGTTTCCACCATTTAGCAAAACCCAAATTTCTGCATTATCAGCGTCAAGTAAAGCCTTGTTCAATTTAGTGATATAAATGTAGCTGGTTTTATCAGCTGTTGTTGTTTTCAACCATCCGTCAGTGGTTACCGTAGGGATAGTGGTTACTTTAACCTTTACATTATATTTATTGTCATTATTGTTCGGTGTAAATGTTATCTTGGAAACCACACGCTCCACTCTTATGGCTTGAATGATAGGTTGTGTAGGGTCCTGACTTGTGATATTTACCATTGCCGCTTCACTATTAGCCATCATAAAATGATCTCTTGCCGATGCACCTTTCGTAACAACATCAACAGATGCGTCGTTAGAGCTTCCTGCGGTAATAGAATAATTTGTAACATACTCATATACACCAGCAGCTGTTGCACTTGTTTCTTTTGCCTTATTTGCTATATCTGCACAAGGATTCAAAATAACCAATACATTATAACTACCTGTTTGGTTCAATTGGAAGCTAGGTTCGTAAACGCCACTCGTTACAGTTATATTATCAGCATACTCCACTAATCCTGTCGCTGTATTTCCCTGAACCGGGCTAATGATAATGACAGCATCTTTAATACTACCTTCCGAGGGTGTTCCATTTTCCACATCATCTCCTGTTTCAGCATCGGCAGCACGTCCTGAACCTGTAGAAGTAGAGATACTTAATGTAAGGTTAGCTTTCACCTTTTCTGGTTGTTCAATATTGTTGTTTTCTACAATATCATCGTTTGTACATGCTACCAAAGCGGCGCAAGCAAACATTCCTAATAATAAACCCTTAATCTTCATAATCTTAAGTTTTTCAGTTTATAAATTCTTTATTTTTGTAATTTCTATTCTTGTTCATTGATATTGCAAAGGTAAAGGCCTTTTAAGGTTAGTCTTAATTGGTGTTTTCGGCAAAATAGATTGGCATCTTTGACAAAATGACTTTTGGAGTCTTTTTGAAGGGCATTTTCTTCATCCATGAATGAAACGCCCTATACTTTGCAAGAATCGCCACTTATATTTTTCGTAGCGATAAACAAAAAATACGCCGCCATATATGTTTGTATTTTTCAATTTGTTAAATTGTTCAATATTCATCCTTTTGTCTAACTGAACTTCCTGTTACGCTTCCCCCTTTTGATACTCCTTCTGAAGTTGGTGAAGTGCATTTCATTCAAACTCCTTATTTATCTGGTACTTTCTTTCCGTATCGGATAGTCATGGAATATAGCGGATTCAGAGATTGCGGACAAGTGGGAGAAAATACTAAGAAATTCAGCTTCACGGCCACTACACTACGCCAGATTCAATCCGCACCTACAGTAGAGGTTCTTCAAAGAGATTGGTTCAAATCCAGCAATGAGGTGTTTCCTTAAGGAGTCGTTCACAATTATTTCACCTAATATTCCGGTCTGAATTCCACTCATAATGCAGTTCCAAAAAGTAAGTGCAGTTCATGAAGCAAGTAAGTGGCCTTACTTTTTTTCTATAATATGGGTAACTGTCCGGATGAAAAAATAATAAAGATATTTGCGAGTATCTACTTATCAGGTTTAATAAATAGCTATAGCCATAAAATTCAAAATCCGGGAATAGACTCTACTACCCCGGATTTTACCTTGCGCTTTTCACAAAGAACAAGTTTCTTCTAACATCTTTTATTGTACTGTTTGTCTATATGTCTTATTTTCCAAAGATTGCATCATCTTTACGTTTATTGACCATTTCTTCCAAATTGGCACCGGCTTCAACAGAACCTTTGGCCTGCGCCTGTTTGAAATAACTTTCGGCAGAGTCGAGATCCCCTTGCAACAGTTTCAGCACGCCTCTGTTGTTCAGCGTCGCACTCGCTTGTGCATCAGCCTTATCCAAATAACGGACTGACTGTTGCAAGTCACCTCGTTGGAGTTCGATAGCGGCAGCGTTTATATTCGCTGTTGGGTCATCAGGGAACATGCGCACTGCCACATCGAACACTTCGTTAAACTCGTTGCTTCCCTTTTCGTATGTCTGAGCAACCAAGAACATTTCCTGCAAGCTCAACTGCTGGGGACGGGTTCTTATAATCTGTTTCGCTTCCTCTACATTGAATCCGCGTACTACATAACGCACTGTGTAATCAGAGTGACGCAAAGCCGGATAGCAATCTTGTAATAACGTGGCATATACTTTTCCACCATCCAAGGCTTTAATGCATCCCTCCTTCACATCATAATCGTTTTCATTCTTATCTATTATAGACAAAATTTCATCTTTCAGCGGTAAAGCATTCTTTGTGACATATTCACGCAATCCAGCCCAGTCTTCGGGCACAGAATTCACTTTGAACAGATCTGCTTTAAAACCATACTCGCTCATTACATAGTTCTTTAACGCTTCAGCACGACCTTGCGCCAGACGCGCATTAGCCGCATATCTGCCCTCAGGAGAGGCATAACCCACGATATCTATTTCAGTAATGGTAGTATTGGCATCATTCTTCACCACATCCACTGTACGCTTGATAGCTGCCAGTTCAGAGGGATTACGACGATAATCAGGATAAATCCTGGTCTGGTTTACCGGAAAATCCAAATAAGCACGGCCTTCTTCAGCACGATTCTTCACAGCCTCGACAGCAGGAGAAACAAATGCCACAGCAGGTTTCACCACATAACGCTCCAAATTGGCACGGGTCACAAAGGCGCTGCTTTCTTCTTTTTGGCAATTGACACAACCACGGACATCAGCCAACAGTTCCAGTTCAGCACCATTCATCCATTTTTCGTATGGAATACGGGCTGAATAATTTACAGTCTGTTCCGTTCCATTCTTACGACGAAGAATGGTATATGCATCCGACGGAATACTGCGTTCACGCTGTTGCACGATGGAACGGATACGCCCATATACCCAAATAGCAGGCAAAATCCTGTTATAACTGTTATCCTGTGTCTTCAAAACCGGAGTCAGAGTTGCCACACAGTTGGAAGAAAGCTCCATTGCAGTCGGCAACGTGATATCCATTCCTATCATCACCTGTCCATTATCACTAATCAGGATTGACTGGTTGCTGACTTGTACCTGACCACCTGATAATGTCTGTGCACCTACCGGAATAGTCGGAATCAATAATATAAGAAGTATATAACATATAAGTTTCATAATCCGTAATTTTTAGAATATATAAATAAGATTCAGAGCAGCCTTAGTAGGACCCCAATAATTCTTGTTGGATTTCTCCAACATATCTCCACATTCTTCACACTCATATTTCTTATAACGCACATAAGCATAACCCAAGCCGATGGTGGCGCCCAGATTCCAATGACGTCCCAGCACAAACTGATAACCGTAACTGACACCGCCACCATAAAAATGTCCCTTATAACGGAAGTCTTTCAAATCATCGAAAGGAGAAAACGGCAAATCAATACCGGTAGTATTGTATGCTCCTCCCATTAAATGGAAACCGAAGAAATGACCATTGAACTTATCACAAAGCCAATAGCGCAACTCAGGCTGTACCATCACCAGTTTCAGCATTTTATTATCGCTGTATTTCCAGGGATTATAATAAAACGGAATATCCACTGTAAGCTTCTTACTCAACCCTACTTCCACTCCTAAGTTTGGTATGGCGACAGCATCCATCGCCACATTAGTTTTAACAGCCATCTGTCCATACATAAATAAGGAAGAAGCCAACAGACACACCCATGAAAATAAAAATCTTCGTATTACCATATTCTATTCTTTCTAGCTAAATTATTGTTTACTTCACAAAGGTAAAGGCTATTTTTTTAACAGGATATTGGCAAATTAATCTTTATTAAGAGGTAGTTTCAGCAAAATGCAAAATGAACAAAAAACAATCCTAGTTCCTATTTTCGTCAAAAATAGAATATACATTCAATGAGAAACATTCCAACTATCAAATGGAACACCAACGGAGTTTTCTCCATTCATAGGTGAAACTCCTTTCATCATGATAGAAACGCCCCTTATATAGCCAAACACCCCCTTCTTTCCAACATAGCAGGCATTTTCATCAAAAAGAGGGTGTTTTCATCAAAAAAGCTTGAAAATAATTTGGATACATAAAAGGAATACCTATTTTTGTATCGGATGATAATGGGTCAATCATTCAAATAATCAAAAAACAATAAAAAATTATAGTTCTATGAAGGCAATGCATTTAATAATTGCCATGCTCGTCATGATGAGTTTGGCATCCTGCTCTGCAGATGGTAATGACCCCGTTGAAAACTCTGTTTCAACGTATCTCCTAGAAAAAACGTATGGAGCCAGAAGCGTTACATACAAAGAAAATAATTCTGACAAGTTAAAATTAAGTGAATTACCGGCTATTAGTCTTTCTGAGGCCGACCATATTCTATCTGTCCTACGAAAACATACTGATGCTCAAGAAGAACTTGATATTCGAACTGCTACCAAAGGAGAACAAACATGGCTGAGAATTGTAATGAAGCAAACAATAGATCATAAATATGCTTTCACTATCCAGCTGAATATGAACTGTTACAGTGACGGAAGCTTGTACTATGGCGGATATCAGGCGGAATGTTCTTCTTCTTTGATAAAATGGTATCTTAAAGGTTTTAGCCTGGCTACCGATAATGCCACAAAAAATTATAAATTCGAATCCCAAAGCTATATTTATATGAAAGTAATAGATAACGGAATCAAATATATGCAGATTCCTGTCACTATAAAAGGCAACTATAATCCCCGAAACCATGATGCTGCATTTTCCTACAATTTATGATATATAATGCAATAATCACTTTATAATATATACCATCATTCCCCCCTTGTTTCTAGCTTAGCCTACATACCTTAAAAAAAGCAAGAGACAAGGGGTGCACTTCATTCAAATACAATCGTCTAATAATCAAGGAAAAACAAAACAGTATGAATGAAATACCTACCATCCTTTATTTCCACCGAACCTGTTGATACTAAAAACAGAATATATTCTTATGATTTTTAGTTGGTTATGAAAATATAGTTTGCTATATTTGTAGGAATTCCTAAAATAGATTAAGGAATAATATCAGGCAGATTGTACGTGACCAATTTGATTACAGGGGAATAAAAGTGAAACAATTTATTATAATGAAATCTTTAATAATCACCTTATTATGTAGTTTTTGTCTATCAACTACTAATGCCCAAAGTTATTTCCGCCAGTGTGGTATCCAACTACTTACCAAACAAAACGGATTGAGCAACAATACATTGACTGGAATCTATCAGGATAAAGTCGGCTTTTTATGGTTAGGAACCGATGTTGGACTGAGCCGCTATGACGGAATACATTTTCATAATTACAATTTGATTGATAAAGAGCCACGTGCCTTAGCTCATTTATATGAAACATCAAACAATCTGCTATGGTCCCATATCGCCAATTTAAACCAAATAGCATGTTTTGACAAGATGCGTGGAATCTATATGCCACTTATCTCACCTACCCCTGAGGTATTGAAAGATATACAGGATATATGTGTACTGCAAGACAAATTATATGCCTTGACCTCCAATGTCATAGTAGAGTTAAAGATGGAGAAAAATGCAGATGAAATAAGACTGACCGCCCAACCGCTTATAGATATAAAAACAAAAGTCCTAAGACTTTATAATAACGAAGATATTTTATGCGCACTGACAGTAGAGAATCAAATCTTACTTTATAACGTTTCCGATAAAAGTAGCGAGCATATAAATGGAACCGATCTAGGTATTGTGAAAGCCGACAACATTGAGAAAATACATATATATAATAATAATGTGTGGATCTGTGACCAAACCGAAGGAATCATCTGTTATAATACAAACACTAAAACATCCCGCACACTGAATGACAACAGCCAGTCATCCTTCATTCAAAAAGATATACGCGATATTATCCAGATAGATAAAACCACATTCATTATAGCCACATGGAGTTCACTGTCAGCCATAAGATTTGAAACGGACAACTACCTCCAGTCGCCATTCCACATTATAGACCTGACCCAACATGATTCTTACTATACCCCTATCCTCAAAAACAGAATTACCGACATCCATTTTGACAAATCCAACAATGTGCTTTGGGTAGGAACTTTCGGCAGAGGATTACTGAAACTGAATCTCAAAGGAAACGATATCAACCGTATCCTGTTGAACGATGAAATAAGATATGTGAATGGTATAGCACAAGATGCCGATGGATACATCTGGCTGGTCACCGAAAAAGATGGCATATATAAAAGTATAGAAAATAAGATCTTCCCCAATCTGCGCTTTTCCTTATGGGAGAAAAGTAACAAGAATAATCATTATTGCCTGCACAAAGATCGAAATGGAGGACTATGGTTCGGCGATAACAAAGGAAACATTCTTTGGGTAAATCCTACTACCGGTGAAACAGTGATTCACCAACTACCCCCCGAAACAGCAGACTCTGCTGTAACTGCTGCTATCTTGAAACTATATCTAAACTCACAAAACCATTTATGGATTGCCACCGAAAAAGGAATAATGGTCTATAACCATCAGACACACGAATGTATAGCAGCACAACCTTATACGAAAGAATTCAAAAAAATAACCGCTATATGCGAAGATGGAGATGGAACCATGTGGCTGGGTACTGAAAAAGGGATACACCGTGCCAACTGTAAAGGGAAACAAATAAAATTCACTGGTGGTTATGAAAAGGAAAGAAACCTGACACCCGGAAAAGTATTAGCACTTTATCTGAACAACTATAACCAACTGCTTATCTCGTACACTGATAAAATTATCCAAATAGACGGAAAAGAGAAAACCGTATCCTCTACCATGATCTTGCAAAAGGACTTGCCTAACGGACACATAAGCTGTATGATAGATGATAAGAACGGAAATACCTGGCTAGGAAGCAATGCTGGTTTTATCACACTAAATAACAAGAACAATGCATCATATGCCTATGTATTACCGGAGAGTTATTACGATGTATGTCGGCTGAATGACGGGAAATTACTATGGGCGAACTCTACAGGGTTGCTCTATTTTGAACCGCGCACTTTAAAAGAAAGTTCAAGTAACCGCCAATTCCATATCTCCGATATAGATATTAATTACAATAAAGTAGAAATAGGAGAAAAAATAAACGGACAAGTCATCCTAGACATACCTGCGTACCTGATAGAACATTTATCTTTAGACTACAATAACAACAACTTGATTCTCTATCTAAGTGATTTGAAATACGGAACCTCGCCCAACACAGTGAAATATCGCCTGTTACCCACAGAAGAAAAATGGAATACGAATTATGACGATCATATAAAACTCAGCAATATCACTCCTGGGAAATATGTGCTGGAAATACGCTCGTCTTATCCGTTGGAAGAAAATGAACAAATAACCCGGTTATCCATCAATGTAAATAGATATTGGGCTGCAACCGGATGGGCCATCGCCGCATACATCCTGACTATTATCATTATTTCCTTGTTTACATGGATGTACTTTAACCGGAAATTACAGAAACGGCAAGTTTACAAAGCCAAAGAAGTGAAACTGAAAGAAAAGCTGGAAGAAGAAACAGAAATAAGAAAAGAAGAAGAGAAAAACCACCAATTGCGTGACCAAATCAGATATATGTTGGCACAGGAATTACGCACTCCGTTATCACTCATCACTGCTCCGTTAAAAGAAATGATTACTAATACGACCTTCCCGGAATCATTCCTGCAAAAAGCTAAAATGGCCTATCGGAATTCAATCAGCCTGCAAGACATTTGTAACCAGCTATTGAATATTCATCAGCAAGAAAGTTACAGTCTTAAATTGAATGTGGCCCCCTATCCCGCCAGCGTGATAGCCGACACTGTAGTTCGTGCCTCTCACGAGCTACTGAACGTCAGTCCCATTAACCTGCATTATGACAAAGACAACAAAATAAATACAGAAATATGGATTGACCGGAAAAAGATAACCTTTATTCTAAGTAATATATTATCCAATGCCTATCGGCATATCTCGTATTCCGGTTCCATCCGTTTTACTGTAAACACCAGTATTATCAACGGAAAGGATTTCTGCCTTTTTACTATAGAGGATGACGGGAAAGAAATGATAGAAGAGTCCTCTGTTATCTTCCTTGGATCGGATAATTACAACCCTCCAAGCAACCGGCTACACCCCGAATTAGGCATTGAAATTATGAAAACGACAGTACTCGCCCACCACGGTGATATCCAGATCACTCAAGAAAAAAACAAAGGAACCCGAGTTGTCCTTTATATCCCTCTAGGTAAGCAACATTTGAAAAATGATGAAAACGTATGTTTCATCGAACCCGAAACAATAGCGGAAGATCCAAATAAAGCAATGATTACCGCAGAGGATAAGAGACAACAGGAAATAGCAAACAGCATAACTGCCAAACCTATTGACAACCCCGAAACCAAATACAAACTACTGGTTGTTGAAGACCATGCAGATATCCGCCTCTATCTGAAAGTATTATTCTCTGCTACCTATAATATTATTATGGCGGAAAATGGGAAAGAAGGAGTAAGAATAGCGCGTAAAGAAATACCGGATCTTGTAATAACGGATGTCATGATGCCTATCATGAACGGTTTTGAATGTTGCCGTATCCTAAAAGAAGATCTAAAAACTTGCCATATCCCTATTATTCTACTGACAGCTTTGACAGATGACGAAAATATAGTGAAAGGAATAGAATTAGGAGCTGATGACTATATTCTGAAGCCGTTCAATCCGGAGATTCTCCGCACCAAAGTAAAACGTTTAATAAAAAGCCGGACTGAACTGAAACAGATTTATACCAAACTACTAATGCCTTCCATCACCGTCAACGGCTCGCAAGAAGAAAATACGGAAACAATCATCATAGAAGACCCGTTCATCACACAAATTCTGAATATTGTAAATGAGAACCTGCAAAATCCGGAATTCAATGTGAAAAAACTGGCCGAAATGCTGAATATGAGTCAACCTACCCTTTACAGGAAAGTAAAACAACTCACTAATTTCACTATCATAGAATTAGTAAGAGGAGTCCGGTTAAAACGCTCTGCCGAATTACTGAGAAGCCGCAAATACAATGTTCAGGAGGTGGCCGAAATGGTTGGTTATAATGACATCCCCACTTTCAGAAAGCACTTTGTCGATTTCTATGGCACTACTCCCTCCACATTTAATAGTAAAGAAGATACGGAAGATAAAAAATAATCGTTAACAGCCAAATATTTTTTGAATTAAAAATCGTACCTTTGCAGCCAAATATATAGGTATAGTATGCAAGACATTAGAAACATTGCGATCATCGCCCACGTAGACCACGGAAAAACAACACTGGTGGACAAGATGATGCTGGCGGGACATTTGTTCCGCAACGACCAGACAAATGGTGAACTGGTATTGGATAATAATGACTTGGAACGCGAAAGAGGGATAACTATCCTTTCAAAGAACGTTTCAATTAACTACAAAGGAACAAAAATCAATATTATTGATACTCCGGGACACGCCGACTTCGGTGGCGAAGTAGAACGTGTACTCAATATGGCTGATGGATGTATCTTATTGGTAGATGCATTCGAAGGCCCGATGCCGCAGACACGCTTCGTATTGCAAAAGGCGTTACAGATCGGTTTGAAACCTGTAGTTGTTGTGAACAAGGTGGATAAACCCAACTGCCGTCCGGAAGAAGTATACGAAATGGTATTCGACTTGATGTTCAGCCTGAATGCTACAGAAGATCAGTTGGACTTCCCCGTTATTTATGGTTCTGCCAAAAATAATTGGATGAGTACTGACTGGAAGACCCCAACAGAAAATCTGGTTCCGTTGTTGGATGCTATTATTGAGCACATTCCAGCACCGAAACAGCTAGAGGGAACTCCTCAAATGTTAATCACCTCTTTAGACTATTCAGCATATACAGGTCGTATAGCTGTGGGACGTGTACATCGTGGTACCCTGAAAGAAGGTATGAATATTACACTGGCAAAGCGTGATGGCAGTCTGATAAAGTCTAAAATCAAAGAACTACATACTTTTGAAGGCTTAGGACGTAAAAAGACAGATGCCGTTTCATCGGGAGATATCTGTGCTGTAGTAGGTGTAGAAGGCTTCGAAATTGGTGATACCATCTGCGATTTCGAAAATCCGGAACCATTGCCCCCCATCGCCATTGACGAACCGACCATGAGCATGTTATTCACTATCAACGATTCTCCTTTCTTCGGCAAAGAAGGTAAGTTTGTGACTTCACGCCACATCCAAGATCGCTTGACCAAAGAACTAGATAAGAACCTGGCATTGCGTGTACGCAAAAGCGAACTGGAAGACGGTAAATGGATTGTATCAGGACGTGGTGTACTTCATCTTTCTGTACTGATTGAAACCATGCGCCGCGAAGGATACGAATTACAAGTAGGACAGCCTCAGGTTATTTTCAAAGAAATAGACGGAGTAAAATGCGAACCTATCGAAGAATTAACGATCAGTGTGCCCGAAGAATATTCCAGTAAAATGATCGATATGGTAACCCGCCGTAAGGGTGATTTGGTTTCTATGGAAACTCAGGGTGACCGCGTAAACATTGAGTTTGATATGCCTTCGCGCGGTATTATCGGTCTTCGCACCAATGTACTGACTGCATCGGCCGGAGAAGCGATCATGGCCCACCGCTTTAAATGTTACCAACCATACAAAGGTGAGATAGAACGTCGCAGCAACGGTTCTATGATTGCTATGGAAAGCGGAACAGCTTTTGCATACGCTATTGACAAATTACAGGATCGTGGCAAATTTTTCATTTATCCGCAAGACGAAGTATATGCCGGCCAAGTGGTAGGTGAACATGTTCATGAAAACGACTTGGTGATCAATGTAACTAAATCGAAAAAGCTTACCAATATGCGCGCATCAGGTTCTGATGACAAGGCACGCATGCATTCTGCCGGTAGTATTCTCGTTGGAAGAAGCATTAGAATACATTAAGGAAGATGAATATGTAGAAGTTACTCCAAAGAGTATGCGTATGCGTAAAGTGATTCTTGACGAAACAGAACGCAAGAGAGCCAACAAAAGCTAATCAATCTACATTGAATATAAAAAAT
>ENA-OQBV01000031-OQBV01000031.1-human-gut-metagenome-genome-assembly--contig:-NODE-31-length-78100-cov-7.416413_pt1 | contig 78100 bp, 71 predicted proteins | sample MGYA00242750_ERZ504559 | MGnify/ENA primary metagenome ERZ504559 (study PRJEB26092, sample SAMD00036230) | human gut metagenome | host: Homo sapiens | study: EMG produced TPA metagenomics assembly of... | reverse complement strand
CTTTTTATGACATCCGCGGCGGCGCCTATATCGACGCCGGCCGTGACCACAGCAGCGACGAAGATACGGTCCTCATGGCCCATCTGGGCCGCAAAATCGGCAGTCATCACGAAATCTACGGCGCCGTCAAGTTCATGCCGTCTTCGCTGGACTGGAATTTCATTCCCGGCTACTTTTACCGCTTTGCCGGCGGAACCCAGGCGGGATACCAGTTCGAGAGCCTCGACGACAGCCAGCACCTGTGGCTGCGCCAGCCCTTAGGCGGGCGGTGGACCCTGCGCTACGACCGGGACCTGACGCATGACGATTCCGAAGTCGGCCTGCACTATCGCGTCGATGATTATGTCGGTTTGGAATATATCGTGTCCGACCACGATGCTTGGCTCCGGATTATCGGTTATTTGTAATACAAAAGGAGAAGTTTTATTATGATGTCTGAAATAGGTAAGAAACGCAATATCAAGATTTTTTCGGCTGTTATCGCAGCTATCTTCGTCTTCAGTGTCGCCGGCCTGGCTATCATGCAGACGGGCAACCCTGTCAATGCGGCTCCGTCGAGCAACATCGGCGTCGTCGATACGAGCAAGATCATCACTCCTGATAATCAGGACGCCGTTGCGGCACAGAAACAGCTCCAGCAGGCTGGCGAAGACATGCAGAAACAGTTTGAACAGCAGTCGGCCGGCATGGACGACCAGCAGAAACAGCAGCTCTTCCAGAAGATGCAGGGCGAACTGGCTACGAAACGCCAGGAAATCTTCAAAGGCATCAAAGATAAAGTCGACACGGCTGTCAGCGATGTTGCCAAGACCAAAGGCCTCAGCCTCGTCGTCGACAAGAGCGTCGTTCTCTATGGCGGTACGGATATTACCGACCAGGTCGCTAAAGAACTGAACAAGAACTCCGGCTCCAGCAGCTCCGACAGCTCCAGCAGTTCGGACAGCTCCAGCAGCAGTAACCAGTAAGGAGTCTTTATGAAACGGATATATGCGGCAGCCGGTGCCGCGGTCCTCATGGTCTGTCTTCTCGCCGGCTGGTGGTTCTTCAGCCACCGCAGCCAGCCGGCCCCGTCGACAGCTGCGACGCCGGTCTATGCCTATGCAGACCTGGAACACGTCGTCATGAGCCACCCGCGTTATAGCGAGTATCACCATTTAGAACTGGAATACAACGCTATGGTTGCCCAATATCAGTTTGAACAGTGGAACTATTCCCAGAAGGCTGCTGCCGAAGGGACGTCGGTCCAGAATTTTGCCGCTGCCGACGCCGCAGGTACGGCAGCCCTCGACCAGGAACTGCAGGCCAAAGTCGCCCTCAAAGAGAACGAGCTCAACAACCGGCTGAAACAGCGGTATGATTCGCTCGTCCAGGAAAAGAAGAAGACGACGCCTGTCATTTCCCAGGCCGACACGTTGAAAATCGTCAATCTCCAGTTGAAGCTGAAGACCCTGTCCCTGTCTAAAGAAGAACGGGCAGCGACAGAGGAACAGCTCCAAACCTTGCTCAAAGGCAGCCAGGCCGACGTCCAGGTGACCAACCGGACAGCCGATGAAATCGCGGCCCTCATGGCACCGGATAAGGCCCAGGCCAAGAAAGAGCTCGATGACTACGCCCAGCAGGTCAAGAAAGACCTGGAAGGACGCAAGGCAGACAGCCAGCAGGTCTTCCAGCAGCAGCTGGGCGTCTTGCAGGACCGGCCGGAACCGGCTGTGTGGAACAAGGAATGGAAAGATAAACTCGATGCAAAAGAAAAGAAATGAAAGATGTGAAAGACGCCATCATGGCAGATATCCGCGATAAAGCCGCTGATGTCGCCCAGGAACAGGGCTTTGAGATGATCTTCGCCAACTACGAAGGCATCGGCACGGCTACGGATGTTACCGATGATATTATTGCCAAGTTGGCATAACAGGAGGCTTTTAGCAATGAAAAAAGTTTGGAAGCGCTTAGGAATCGTCGCCGCAATGCTGGCCCTGACGGGTATGCTCGCCGGCTGTGGCGGAAAAGATAATGTAGGCGTCGTCGACATGTCGCGCGTACAGAAAGAAGCGCCCCTGGTCCAGCAGTATAAACAGAAGACCGAAGATAAACAGAAATCCATCGAAAAGGAATTGCAGGACGCACAGCAGTCCATGTCGGCTGAAGATTTCCAGAAGAAACAGCAGCAGGCCCAGCAGGAACTCAATATTTTCGGCGCCAGCATGCAGCGTCAGTTCATGTCGGATATCCAGAGTAAGTTAGGCGACATCGCCAAGGATAAAAATGTCGGCATCATCGTCGTCAAAGAAGCCGTTCCTTCCGGCGGCATCGACGTAACCGACGATTTAATTGCCAAATTGCAGTAAAAAAAGGGGTTGTATATCGTGAAGAAAACAGTACAGGAATTAGCAGTATTGCTGGGCGGCACGGTCATCGGCAAGGGTGACGCCGTCATTGAAGACGTGAAAGGCCTGGCCGAAGCCGGTTTGCAGGACATTACCTTTGCCGTCGATCCGTATACGGAATATTTACCGCAAGTCCATGCCGGTGCCGTCATTGTCGAAAAAGAAGTTCCTGCCGGAGATAATACGCTCGTCGTCGTAGAAAATCCCCGCCTGGCTTTTTCCCAGCTCCTCGTGCTGTTTCACCCCCGCCAGTCGGTCACGCCGGGCATCCATCCGACAGCCATCATCGACGGCAGCGCCTCTATCGGCGAAGACGTAGCCATCATGCCTTATGCCGTTATCGGCAAGAACGTCGAATCGGCAAGGGCTCGACGATTTATCCCTACGTCTTTTTAGGCGATAATGTCAAGATCGGCGAAGGTTCGGTCCTCTATCCCGGTGCCGTCATCCACGAAAACTGCGTCCTCGGAAAGAACGCCGTCATCCGGGCTCACGCCGTCATCGGCGGCGAAGGCTTCGGCTTTGCTACGGAAAAAGGGCAAGCATACGCGGATCCCGCAGATCGGCAACGTCACCCTCGGCGACGATGTCGAAATCGGCGCCTGCACGTGTCTCGATAATGCAACCCTGGGTTCGACGAAAGTCGGCAGGGGGGACGAAAATCGACAACCTCGTCCATCTCGGCCACAACGTCGAAATCGGTGAAGACTGTTCCTCATCGCCCAGACGGGCATCGCTGGCAGCACCAAAGCCGGCAATCACGTCATCTTTGCCGGTCAGACCGGCTGCACTGGCCACATCACCATTGGCGACAATGCCGTCTTTGCCGGCAAATCGGGCATTACGGGCAATGTCAAGGGCAACCAGGTCTATGCCGGGTTCCCCATCCGGCCTCACATGGAATGGAGCCGTACCCAGGTCTACCTGAAACACCTGCCGGAAATGGCCAAGACCGTCAAAGCCTTGCAGAAAAAAATCGCTGAACTGGAAAAGAAATTAGAACAACAGTAAGAGGATTTGCCTATGTACACCTTTATGAAATGTCTGAGCTGGATCATCTGCCACATTCCAGAAGGCTGTCGCCGGGCCCTGGGCACCTTTTTAGGTGCCTTTTTCTGGACTTTCGTCCCCAAGAAGCGCAAGGTCCTGGCCCAGCAGCAGATTTTGGACTGCGGTCTGACCGATGACCCGGAAAAGGCCATGGCCATCGCCAAGGCCAGTACGGTCCGGTTCGGGCCCATGATCATCGAAGTCCTGTCGTATCCGCGCTGTCGCATACGCCGACCTGAACTTCTGAGCGTTCGCATGCCGCGTCGGGCACATGAAGCTCGTGCAGAACGGCACTCAGCGCCGAGTTTGCGCCCGGTCGGATCTCCTCGAGCGTTACGGGATCGAGCGCCACCAGATTACGCGCCTTCGCATACAGCGTGACGCGTTTGCCCACTTCGTCGCTCCAACTCTCGGGGATGGCGAAGCTCATGCGGAACTGTGCCGTGCAACCCGGTGCCAGCACGGCGTTGCCGTTGTCGGCTACCAGCGGGTGCGTTGCAAACGTGCGCCCAGCGTCTCGAGCGCGTACTTTACGTGTGCCATGTCGTTGGCCGAAGCGTCTTCGGCAAGCTCTGGATCGTAGATCGAAGCCATGCGTGCGTTCGCTCCGAATCCGATGGATGCGCTGGAGAACGGCTGGCTGGAGCCCTCTCGGTACAGATCGATTGTGCCGGCAGTCAGCAAAGTGTTGCCGTCGTTTCGCACCGTGACCATGAAGGATTCGCCTGCTGCTCCGGGCACCACCGCGCCCGAGGTAGCGACCGCGCCCGTCGGAGTGGCACACGCCACCAGAGGCACTTCGATGCCGTGCAGCTCTGCCTCGCTCTTCTCCGCGCTCACAATGTGCGTGGCGAGCGCGGAGAGCATGCCTCCCGACGTCAAAAATGTCGTTATCTGATCGACGGGATGGTCCAGCTCGCACATCACGAACGGCTCCGTGAACAGATCGCCTGCCAAGGTGCTGGCGAAGATGCGGAAGTGCTTGCCCATTACTGCTACCGGGTTGCCTTCTTCGTCGTAGGTTTGCCCCACCTTGCCATCGGTGTTCTCTACATAGAGCGCGCACCTGCCGTTGTTGCTTACGCTAAACGATGCCGGGCCACAGCCTGCGGCACCCACGGGCTGCGTTGCAAATGCCGATGCGCCTCGCGTCCAAGTAATATGCTGCAGCTGCTCGTTGACGGTGGCCAAAAAGCCCGAATGTTGTGGCCACGGCACCGCATGGGGCACCGTGGCGTCTGGTGGCATAACGCCCCAGCCCGCAATGGACTGGCCGATCACGGCGTACGATGCGCAGCCGCAACCGTCTGCGGTCTCGTACGCAACGGGCACCACCATTTTGCCGTTGATATTCTCGGGCTCGCTCAGCTCGATACTCGACGGTGCTTGCGGAAAGCGAAGAACTTGGCGGAACGTCAGGCTGTCGCCCAAATCATCCGACCACAGGGTAAAGCATTCCAGCGCAACCTCGGCCTCGCTGCCGAGCGCCTTTTCTGCGGTGGTTCCGCGGCGGTGGAGGTAGGCACCCGACAGGCGTCCGTCGATCAGCGTCTTGCCTACCGTGATGCGCGGGCACTGCAGGCAATGGTAGCCATCCTCTTGCAGGCGGCCGCGCGAGATGCTGCGCCATGACGTATGCGACACAACGCGGATCTCGTCATTACTTATGCGCAGGCGCACAACGGACAGTATGCCGGCTGTGCTTGCCGTATCGAAAAGGGTGTTGTCGCCGGCGGGGCGCTCGCCCGAGACCAGCAGCACGTAGGCGCCCCGGTTTCCTCTACCGTCCGTATATTCCACCACGTCGAAGTCGTAATCGTATATGTCGTCGCGCTCCACGTCGTTCTCGCCAAACCCAAGGGGAAAGTCCACGGGCGTGGGAGCGGACCACGTGCCGTTTGCCTTTGTGTGCACCACCAAGCGCGAGCGGCCATTGTCGCCGTAGCGCACCGAGGCGATACGGAACAGGCATTCTACGCCGGCAATCATTGCCAGCTTCATGTGAGCTTCGCTGAGCACGCCGGAAAACAGCACGTTGTCGCTCGAGGGTTTTATGCCGCCACGCTCGTCCTCCGACACGCCGGCAGAATTGGCGTTCGGGTCCGCAACGGCGTTCGTTGACTGACCGATGTAGGTGTACTCATACATCGGCGCGGCGTTTTCGTCGTTCTCTACCAGTGCATGGACGAAATGCTCGATCTGTCCCGTGTCTTCGCTTTCTGAATCCGCCTCGAGCTCAATGCGCGTGGCCGCTTGATCCCAATCGCGCACGACAGGCGCGGCATTTACGGCAGTGGCCTTAACCTCGGCGCGTGCGAGCAGCTCGGCGTTGGTGACGATGGTGGCCGATGCGATAAACTGCGGCACACCACCTGCTTCGGCGTTGCCGGCCGAGCCGAAGCAGGCATCCAACGTATAAGGCGTATTTCCACCCAATGCCAGCTCAGAGCGCTGGAGTACATACTGGTCGCCATTGTTCACCGACATATTCCACGAATCGATGAGTGTGGGCCACGACCCCGACCAAGCCTTGGTGGTCCACTTGAACATTACGAACTGGAGTATCACATCGACATCGACGTCTGCACCTACGCGCAGCCGCGGAAGCTGGTGTCCATCTGCCTTCTCGTACCCAATGAACAGTGTGAGGGATGCGGCGCCACGCACAGCGGACGAAGCGACGCCTGCAATGCCGGCTCCAAAGGTGACGGCAAGTCCGATCTGGATGGTGAACGAGCCCGACGTGTTGGAATAGTCGAGCGAAATGTTCTTGAAAAACGCCGCGCCGCTGCCGTGCGTGTGGGCGCCCACGGCGAGCGCCAGTTTTGCCAGCACCCAGGGGTTGACGTTTAGGAAAAACGGCACCGGTCCTAGGGTAAACTGCTCGGTCCAATTGAGGTCGGTTCTTACCTGGAAGAGGGCCTTAATATTGCCGTATGCGGGGTCGTTGTTGTCACCCCAGGTTTTGCCCACCCAATCGTAGGCGAGCGAGCCGTACAGCTGTGTGGCGATATCCATCGTGAACAGCGGCGTGCAATGGTGGCGAAGGAGCTTGGTGTTTCTTGGATCGGTGCCCGAACCGGCACTCATACTTTTGTACTGATTCCACTTCCCCTCCATTTCGTCGAGGTAGCGGTTTGCCTGCTTGGCGCCCGACTCGCGCGGTGACTTCTTCCAGTACTCCGGATCCGGATTGCCCGAATCGTTCATATAGCTGGCTGGTTTGTATCCTCCGCCAAACAGCACGTATCCAGCAAACGAGAAATCGAAGAGGATCGGAAATGTGGGTATCCAGCACGTGAACTTATTGCCGCCGATGCCGGGAAACGCCGCGGGGAAATCAAACGGAGTGACCTCTTGGTCCATGGTAGTGGGGACGATAGTGGTCGAGCCCGATTCCGCCTTTGCGGCCGGCGCGGTGACAACGGCCATGGGGGATGAGAGCGTGTAGGTTTTGCCCTGATAGTCGAGGACAAAGCGCAGCTTGCACCCTTCCTCCAGAAGGCCCGATGCCGCGTCGAGAAACTTGTCTTCGAGTGTGAACGTCGCCAGATTATCCGCGCCTGATGCGCTGGCCTTGATCTGGCCGATCTGCGTGACGGTTTCGGGCGAGCTACCCGTGGCGGGCATTACCTTGTTGATGTGCAGCGTTGCCTGTCCACCCTGTGGCAGATGTGCCTGTACAATAAAGGCATGCGTGTCGGGTTGGTCGTTTGCCGCGTCGTCCTTCGGCAATGCCATGAACGTGGCATCAGCGTACTGGATGTCCCATTCGTCGAATGTGAGCTGGCGGAAGTACGGCTCGCCGTCGGACAGCGGACGTGTGGGTGCGGTTATGGCGGTGCCGCCCTGGATACGCGCAAGGGGAATCTCGACATCGCGGTAGCCCGCCATGCTAATGGAGATGCCGCCGTTAAAGTCGTACGCGTCGAGAAGCGTTGCCTCGTCCACGTAGTCTTCCGAAAGAGGGGCGACCTCAAAGATGGCCGTGCCTTCGTCATCGGTCGTGGCGGTGAGCTGCTTGCCTACGGCATAGCGCGATGTGAGCGTGACCTGGGCACCTGCGATGGGCGTATTCTTGTTGGCGACGTCGACCACGACTACACCAAACATGGTGCGCGAGAGAACGAGCACCTTGAAGGGATCTTCTTCGTCGGCATAGGCCGCGGTGGGCGCGAACGGCAGCAGGAAGGCATTTTCGCTTCCCGGCACGCGAGGCAACATGATGCTCGCCAGCGAGGACGCTCCAGCAACAAGTAACGAACGGCGATCAAGCATCTTGGGCTCCCATCCCGCAAATATCGGTGGAAATAATCCAATTTTGCGAGAAGACGCTTCGTGGCGGTAGTGCCGTTCGATGGCCAAAATGTCCAAATTGATCGAGCGAAGCGCCGGGTTCCGGAACGCGTTCGATGCGCTTGGCAGCCCGGTCGCTAACGCAGCATATGCGCGACCAGCTCGGCGCGCGTGCCGATGCCAAGCTTTGCATATACGCCGGATAGGCGGTTTTTGACGGTGCCCGGCGATACTCCCATATGGCGTGCGATTTCGGCGTTGGTCCACACACGACAGGCGAGCATGGCCATGGTGAACTCCGTGGTCGTTAGATCGTCGGCCACGTCCTCGCCCGAATCGGGGTTGTGGATGCGCCGCCAGCCGTAGCTGAAGCGGTACGTGATCTCGATGATGCGAGCGAAATCGTCAGGGTATTGCGTTTTTAGGCACGCCTCGATGAGCCCCTGTAAAAGGCCGTGGTGCTCGCCGATGAGCTCGATGAGGCCGTCGGGGCGCGCAATGTCCCAAGCGGCGCCAAAGTGCGCTTTTGCGGCGTCGACGTCTTTGAGACTCATGTATGCCATGGAAGCTGCCAGGTGCAGGAACAGTTCCGAGATGGGATAGCTTCCCTGTTTCATAATTAGGGCGTTTTCCGCCATGCCCAGACTGCGGCCATATTCGCCGCGCAGGTACAGGGCATGCGCCATCACGTAGCTGGCGAACAAGCGCAGGCCTTCGGGCAGATGCGCCGCAAGCGGATAAAACTCTTCGGCAGAATACGGGGAAGGCAAGTGCAGCAGGACGCTCGCGGCCGAGGCGAACAGGATATGCGTGGCGTGGACGGCGGGCGATTCCTCGTCAGTTGGCGTATCGAGGATGCCCGCAAGGCACCGCGGCGGGTCAGTCGGATACGGTTGAGCGACAGACTGGCGTATCCGCAGATAAAGCATGCGGAATAGCGCAGTGCGGGATCGGTGGCGTCAAGATAGGGGCGCGCCGTCTTGGCAGCAAGGGTGGCCTGTCCGCGAAGTACAGCGCTTCTGCCGTGGCAATGGCGCGCGAATCGGGGTCGGAAATGCCTGCAACCGCAGCGTCCATCTGCCCCCGGCACAAAGGCAGTGCACATCAACGGCATGGGAACGCATGGGTAGCCATCGCAGTCCATCTTCCATCTCCCAACAGCTGGCAACAATAGCAGCAATTGTACTCCTGTTGCTCGGGACTTGAATTTGTGGGTATCGCCTACGATTGTGCCGAACGTATAAAGGAAGAGTCTATTGGCGATGTTCCCAAGGTGGCTGTCGAAGCCTAGCTGACCTTGGAATATAGAAAAAACTGCCCCCCTGCAAAAAAGCTCTGACGCAGCGATGGGAAACGGACCTTGCTCTGCATATAATGAGGTCATATGACGGTGCGTTTGCATACATGCAACGCACTCCCATCGAACCGAAAAGGAGCTCTGCATGGATCCCAACAAGCGTCCCGACGACATGGTGCGAATCACCACTCCCGAACTTGCCCAGGCGTTCATCGAAGAGCAGATCGCTGCAATCCGCGAGCAGATCGGCGACAAGAAAGTCCTGCTGGCCCTTTCCGGCGGCGTTGACAGCTCCGTTGTCGCGGCACTGCTGATCAAGGCCATCGGCAAGCAGCTTATCTGCGTGCATGTGAATCACGGCCTGATGCGCAAGGGCGAGAGCGAGCAGGTCGTCGACGTCTTCAAGAACCAGATGGATGCGAACCTGGTCTATGTCGACGCTACTGATCGCTTCCTGGATAAGCTCGTGGACGTCGAGGAGCCCGAGGCAAAGCGCAAGATTATCGGCGCCGAGTTCATTCGCGTGTTCGAGGAGGAGGCCCGCAAGGTTGGCGACGAGGTCAGTTTCCTCGCCCAGGGCACCATCTATCCCGACATTCTTGAGTCCCAAGACGGCGTGAAGGCTCACCACAACGTGGGCGGTCTGCCCGAGGACCTACAGTTTGAGCTCTGCGAGCCCGTCAAACTGCTGTACAAGGACGAGGTCCGCGTGGTCGGTCGCGAGCTCGGCCTGCCCGAGAACATGGTCGAGCGCCAGCCGTTCCCCGGTCCCGGCCTGGGCGTCCGCTGCCTTGGTGCCATCACCCGCGACCGTCTTGAGGCGCTGCGCGAAGCCGACGCGATCGTGCGCGAGGAGATCGACAATGCGGGTCTGACCATCTGGCAGTATTTTGCCGTCGTGCCCGACTTCCGCGCCACCGGCGTGCGCGAGGGCAAGCGCGCCTACGACTGGCCCTGCATCATCCGCTGCATCAACACCGTCGATGTCATGACCGCCGAGGTACCTGAGCTCGACTGGGCGCTGCTCAAGCGCATTACCGCTCGCGTGACCGCCGAGGTCTCCGGTATTTGCCGCGTTTGCTACGACCTCACGCCGAAGCCCGTCGGCACGGTCGAGTGGGAGTAAGCTAACTCACCTAGCCCCCGTTTCCGCTTGGAAGCGGGGGCTTTTTGCTGGCGCTTCGCCCAATTTCGTGCATCTTGGGCCTCACGTATCCTGCGAACTAACAGATGTGACAAAGGGGCAGTTCCTTTGTCGCATCTTCGATGTTATGCGCGGGAAGGGTCACGAGCATGGTCGTTCCGCGCTCCGAGCTCTCTTCGACCTCGATGGAGCCGCCGTGGAGTGCGGCAATCTCCCAGACCAGTGCAAGCCCCAGCCCCACGCCGCCATATGCCCTGCTGCGCGATTTGTCGACGCGAAAGAAGGGCTGGAAGATGCTCGTCTGGTATTGCTCGGGAATGCCCGGCCCCTGGTCGCGCACGCGTAGCAGCACGCGGTCGCCTTCGGCGCAGGCGTTGATTTGCACGGTCGAGTTGGGCGCGCTGTAACGTATGGCGTTTTCGGCCAAGTTGAACAGCAGCCGATAGATTAGCGTATCGCTACCGATCGTTTGCGCGTCGCCCTCACTTGTAAGCGTGATGTCTTTTTGCTCGGCAAGGGGCGCCAGGTCCGTGAGTACTTCTTCGATCATCGGCGCCAGGTCAATCGCATCGTTGCAAGGGACACTGCGCAGCTCGCTCATCTCGAGCAGGGTCTTTGTCATGTGCGTCATCCGCTCGGTCTGCTCCTGCAGCAGCCCGAGCAGGCTCGCTGTATCGGCGTCGACGTCGGGGTGCTCGGCGCAAAACAGCTCAACCTGGGCCTGCATGAGCGCAAGTGGCGTGCGCAGCTCGTGCGCCGCATTGCCCGTAAACTGTCTTTGTGCGGAAAATCCCTCGTCAAGGCGGGCAATCATGTCGTTAAACGACGCGCTGCAGCGCCTGAGTTCAGAGGGCACGTCCTCGCTGATTTTTGTGTCGGCGAGGTTGTCGGGCCGCACGCTCTCGACTTGTGCCGCAAAGGAGCGCAACGGCTGCAACGCATGCCCGCTCACAAAGTAGGCCAGGACGCCTCCGAGCAGCGTCACCGCCGCAGTTATATACCAGCTCGTCGCGCCAAACGATTCTTGGGCGTCGTTCACGACGATGGTCAGCGCATCGTCGAGCTCTTTGTTTGTCGGGTCAAATGAGCTGGGCGAGGCCGCCTCCACCTTGCTGTGCGCCGATAGTTCATTGCCGATCGAGTCCATGTAGCGCATGCCGGAGTAGCCAACCAGGCAATTCATAAGTACGCAGGTTGAACATATCAGCAGTGCCGTCATCAACGTGATGCGCCACTGCAGAGACAGCCGCTTCATTTGCCGTCCTCCATAACGTAGCCTTCGCCGATTCGGTTGCGGATGGGGTCGTGCCCCAACGCGCCGCGCAGCTTTTTGCGCAGCGACGAGATGTGCACGCGGGTCGCGTTGCTAAAGCTGTTGACGCTGCTGTCCCATACATGCTCGATAAGCTCTTCCTGGCTCACCGGCCGCCCCTGGTTAAGCATCAGGTATTCCAAGATGCCGGTCTCCTTGCGCGTGAGGGATAGGGTCTCGCCGCCCACGGAGGCGAGGCGCGCTTTGGTGTCAAAGCTCAGCGATCCACAGGTTAGAACAACGTCGCTTTGCGTAAAGCGCCTGAGCGTGAGGCTGCGTATGCGTGCCGCCAGCTCGTCAAGATGGAACGGCTTGGTGAGGTAGTCGTTGGCGCCCGCATCGAGCCCCGCTACCTTGTCGGAGACCTCGCCACGTGCCGAGAGCACAAGCACCTTGGTCTCACAATCAGTTGTCCTGAGTTGCCTGAGCACGGTCATGCCGTCGACATGGGGGAGATTGAGGTCGAGCACGACAAGATCAAAGGTCTCGACATCGAGCAGATCGAGGGCCTGCTGCCCGTCGTAGCAGCAGTCGACGCTATAGGCCAAGTTGCGCAGGCTGCGTGCGATCGCATCGCACAGTGCCCGCTCGTCCTCGATGACCAAGATGCGCATAACGTTCTCCTTGCATAGTCATTCACGCTTAACACGGATTTTATAGTCGGTATGGTCCAATGGGTCGCGAAACGAAAGGAGTGGTCAGATTGTTCAAAGCGATTAAGCCTGTGGCGCAGGTGGCTTTGCTGATCGTTGGGGTAGCCATGGTTGGCTTTGGAATTATGCGCGGCGAAGCGGATGCCGTGCTGGCCAAGGCAATCAGGCTGTGCTTGGAGTGTATCGGAATTGGATAAAAGAAAAAACACTGCATCGCATCTTTTGGCGAGATTCCGTGGATTGATTCAGGCGGCGGCGACGCTTGCGACCAATATTCACCTGCCTAACTTTGCCAAGGGCGGCATCTACCAGGGAGCGGGCAAAGCCGTCTGCGTGCCGGGGCTCAACTGCTACTCGTGTCCGGCGGCCTCAGGTGCGTGTCCCATCGGGTCGTTTCAGTCGGTGGTGGGCTCGTCTAAGTTTAGCTTTTCGTATTACGTCACCGGAACGCTCATTCTAATCGGCGTGCTGCTGGGACGTTTTGTATGCGGCTTTTTGTGCCCGTTTGGATGGCTGCAAGAGCTTCTGCATAAGATTCCCAGCAAAAAGCTCTCCACGAAAAAGCTCAAGCCGCTCACGTACATCAAGTATGCCGTGCTGCTGTTTGCCGTGGTGCTGCTGCCTGTCTTGGTGGTTAACGATGTGGGCATGGGCGATCCATTCTTTTGCAAGTACATCTGCCCGCAGGGTGTGCTCGAGGGCGCGATTCCGCTGTCCATCATGAATACGGGAATCCGCTCCGCGCTGGGAAAGCTCTTTACCTGGAAGCTCGCGATCCTCATTATGGTTGCGGTGCTGAGCGTGCTGTTCTACCGCCCCTTCTGCAAATGGATTTGCCCCCTCGGTGCGTTTTATGCGCTCATGAACAAGGTGTCGTTGCTGGGGATTCAGGTCGATCATTGTAAATGCGTCTCGTGCGGCAAGTGCGCCAGGGTGTGCCAGATGGACGTGGACGTTACGCGTACGCCCGACCATGCCGAGTGCATTCGTTGCGGCAAATGCGTGGGCGCGTGCCCCGTCGATGCTATTAGCTTTCGCTACGGGCTGGGTGTGACGGGCGACAAACCCGCGCAGTCCACGCAAGCCTGCGAAAACAAATAGGTACCTATATAAGTTTCGATATAAACGGAGGAACCATGAAACTGTCAAAAATTGCGGCTCTGTTGATGCTGCCCGTGCTGGCGCTGACTCTCGCGGCGTGCTCTGCCCCCAAGGGCGACGCGAAGGATGCCACGAGCGGCGATGCGCAGATTGCCGAGCTTGTGGCACAAAAGCCGTCGAGCGCCGAGGAGGCGGCCAAGCTGTACCAGCAGCTGCTGCAAAAGGAAAACGAGATCTTTGCGAGCGATAACGCCCTATGGGAAAAGGTGTTCCTTGCGGCCAACAAAGACACTCCCATGATTGAGGACGGCAAGAACTACGGCGACTTCTTGCTCGATACCATCGAGGGCGCCAAGGATCAGTTTGCGGCTGACGAGCTTAAGACGCTTAAGGCCGGCGCGCAGCAGGTCAAGGAGATCGAGGACAAGCTCATGGCGCTGGAGAAGGAGTTCCCCGGATGCGGCAGCACGCCCGGCGAGGGGGAGAGCGTCGATGCCTCGACCGCAGGCATGACCAACGGCGAGAGCGGGGAGACGAAGTTCCCCAGCTTTAAGGGCAAGGACTTGGACGGCAACGATGTAAACAGCGACGAGCTGTTCTCCAAGAACAAGGTCACCGTCATGAACTTCTGGTTTACCACCTGCAAGCCGTGCGTGGGAGAGCTGGGCGATCTGGAGAAGCTCAACAAGGAGCTTGCCGAGAAGGGCGGCCAGGTCGTGGGCGTTAATTCCTTTACGCTCGACGGCAAAAAAGACGAGGTGGCCGATGCCAAGGACGTGCTTTCCAAGAAGGGCGTGACGTATAAAAACATCTGGTTTAAGTCGGACAGCGAGGCCGGAAAGTTCACCTCCAACCTGTACTCGTTCCCGACCACCTATGTGATCGACCAGAACGGCAACATCGTGGAAGAGCCGATCATGGGCGGTATCAACTCTGCTGAGCAGCGCGAGGCGCTCAACAAACTGATCGATCAGGCACTCGCGAAGAGCGAACAGTAGGTTCGAATGCGACAAAGGTGTGACAAAGGGGCAGTCCCTTTGTCACACCTTCGATGTTATGTGCGGGATGGTGCGCCATGCGGCGTGCCGTCCCGTTTTTTGTTCGTTACATTTTTGTTCGTTACATTCCTTGCTGGTACCGGCAAAAAAGCTGATAGAGTAGGTCAAACGCGTTGGATGCGAACGGCGGGGGAGAGGTTGCCGTCCATGCTGGATCTCAGAGATATTTGCAAAAGGTACGTTACGCAGTCGTTTACGCAGGTAGCGCTCGACAGCGTAAGCCTGTCTTTTCGCGATAACGAGTTTGTAGCCATCCTGGGTCCCTCGGGTTCGGGTAAAACTACGATGCTCAACGTCATTGGTGGACTCGACCATTTCGATGCTGGCGATCTGCTGATCGATGGCATCTCGACCAAGGACTTCAGCGACCGCGATTGGGACGCCTATCGTAACAATCGCATCGGCTTTGTGTTCCAGAGCTATAACCTCATTCCGCATCAGACCATTTTGGAAAACGTGGAGCTGGCGCTTACGCTCACGGGCGTGGGGCGTGCTGAGCGCCGCCAGCGTGCGCGCGAGGCGCTGGAGAAAGTCGGCCTGGGCGAGCACGTTAACAAGCGTCCGAGTCAGCTGTCGGGCGGGCAGATGCAGCGCGTGGCCATTGCCCGCGCCCTGATCAACGACCCCGAGATTGTGCTGGCAGACGAGCCGACCGGCGCCTTGGATTCAACGACATCCGTACAGGTCATGGACCTGCTCAAGGACGTTGCGCGCGACCGTCTGGTCGTCATGGTCACGCACAATCCCGAGCTGGCGTACCAGTACGCCACGCGCATCGTCAACCTGGCGGACGGCAAGATCACCGACGATTCCGATCCTTTTGATGTTGCCAAGGCCGCGCGTCGCGAGGCTAAGCCTACGCGCAAAACCTCGATGAGCTTTGTGACGGCGCTGGGGCTTTCTGCTCGAAACCTCATGACCAAGAAGGGCCGTACGGCCATGACGGCCTTTGCGGGCTCGATTGGCATTATCGGTATCGCGGCGATTCTGGCGCTGTCCAACGGCGTAAACGGCTACATCAAAAAGGTCGAGGAGGATACGCTCTCGAGTTACCCGCTTACGATCTCCAAGCAGGACTACGACCTGTCGTCCATGATGGGCGGACAGGGGGCCACGGATGACGATACGTCCAAGAACGAGGGTTCGTCCGACGACGGCACCGACGGCAAGGCTCAGGGGACCGATAAGATCCCTGTGGTCACGGCTGTAAAGGATATGTTCGCAAGCGTTAAATCTAACGACATGACGAGCTTTAAGGCATGGCTTGACGGCGGCGGTGACGGTATCGACAAAGAGGTCAACGCTATCCAGTACGGCTACGGCGTGACGCCGGTTGTCTATCGTTTGAGCAAGGGCGACGAGAGGCCCGTTCGGCTTGTTCCCAACGCTATGACCGAGGCCATGAGCGGAGGCGCAAGCTCGGCGGCAACGGTGAGCATGGATTCCATGGGGACCTCGGTCTTTAACGAGATGATTGACGACCAGAGCCTGCTCGACAGCCAATACGATGTCGTTGCCGGCCATTGGCCCACGTCCGCCAACGAAGCCGTGATGGTGCTTTCGGACCGCGGCACGGTGGGCGACTATACGCTCTATAGCATCGGCGCGCTGGATATCGATGAGCTCAACGACCTGGTCAACAGCGCCATGACGGCCGACGGCAAGGTCGAGACGCCCGAGACCGGCACCGACTTTACCTACGACGATGCGCTGTCCACGACATTTAAGGTGTTGTCGCCGGCCGATGCCTATCGCAAAAACGAAGAGACCGGCATGTGGACCGACATGTCTGGCGACGCCGACTTTATGGCCGCCAAGGTTGCCGACGGTATTGACGTGCGCATCGTGGGCGTGGTGCGACCCAACGAGACGGCCAACGCGAGCGCATTGACTCCGGGTATTGCCTATACGCACGCGCTGACTTGCCAGCTTATGAAGCGCGCCGCCGATTCGCAGATCGTGCAGGAGCAGCTTGCCCACCCCGAGACGGATGTCTTTACGGGCAAAACCTTCGACGAGCTGCAGAGCGAGGCCAAGCAAGGCGTGGATCTGAGCAGCATGTTCAGTGTGGACGAGGCGGCGCTGAAGAGCGCGTTCTCGTTCGATGCATCTGCGCTCTCGGGTGCGGCCGGCGGCATGGACCTTTCTAGCCTTGATTTGTCTGGGCTGGATATTGACCTTTCGGGTGTTGGGCGAGACATCGACTTTAGTGACATCATGGCCAAGGCGCCGGCTCCGGATTTCTCGGGCATCTTTGACGGTCTGGAGCTCACGCCCGAGCAAATGCAGCAGGTGGGAACGCTTGCCAATCAGCTGTTTGGGGGCTTTATGCAGTCCGACCAGTTTAAGGCGCTGTCGCCCGAAGACCTTAAGGACGCGTCAAAGCTTGCTGCCGCATTCTCGACGTATCTTGAGCATGATGCCGACGCCCAGCAATACCTGGCTCAGCTCAGGGCACTCGGCGGCGATGCCCTGGCCGAGCGTCTGCAGCAGGTGATGGGCGACTATGTGCAAAAGCAGCTGGCTCCGTATTTGCAGCAGTCTATGGATCAGGTGATGAAGGCGGTCAGCGAGCAGATTGCGACGACGGTATCAACCCAGCTCAAGGCGGGTGCGGCAGGGCTCATGGACCAAATGGCGACGCAGATGTCTTCGAGTTTTGCCAACTTGGCGAGCGCCATGCGCGTGGATGCAAACGCCTTTGCTCGCGCTATCCACTTTAACATGGACGCTGAGGACCTGAGTTCGCTCATGATGAGCTATGCCAAGGCGTCGAAGCTCACCTACGACAACAATCTGACCACGTTGGGCTATGCGGACGAGGCGGACCCCATTTCGGTCAAGATTTTCCCGCGCGACTTTGAGGCCAAGGAGCGCGTGCTCGATTATATCGATGCGTACAACAAGCAGGTCAAAGCCGCTGGTCACGATGAGCAGGCAATCTCGTATACCGACTACATGGGCATCATCATGGGCTCGGTGACCGACATCGTGAATACTATCAGCTTGGTGCTCATCGCATTCGTGAGTATCAGTTTGGTGGTGAGCTCCATCATGATCGGCATCATCACCTACATCAGCGTGCTGGAGCGCAAAAAGGAGATTGGCATCCTGCGCGCGATCGGCGCGTCAAAGCGCAACGTGGCAAACGTGTTCAACGCTGAGACCTTTATCGAAGGCCTCATTGCCGGCGTCTTTGCCATTGTCGTCGTGGTGGCCGTGAGCTTTCCGGTTAATGCCTGGGCGCTTGCGGCCAAGCAGGTGCCCAACCTGATGAGCCTGCCCGTTCAAGACGCGCTGATGCTCATTGTAATTTCGGTGCTGCTGACGGTCGTTGCCGGCCTGCTGCCGGCTCGCAGCGCATCCAAGAAAGACCCTGTGGAAGCCCTACGTTCCGAATAATGTGACAAAGGGACGGTCCCTTTGTCACATTGGGGGCCCAATTACCGTTCGGCACGTTAAGGGTCCCCGCTCCCCGCTTAACACTTGACGAAGAATCTCCATCTTTATATACCTATCGGTAGGCATATAGGTTGCATTGCCGATAGAAACGGAGTAACCATGACTCTCATCGCACCAGCCGAAAAGGACCGCCCCCGTGAGAGCGGCGCATTTGCTTGGATTGTCGTTATTGCGCTCGGTTTAATGTCTGCGGGAACAACCGGCACCTACAGCATCATTGCCGGCTCATTCATCGCTCCTGTATGTGAAGACCTGGGCTTTGACTACACTTCTTTCTCTTTCTATTTCACCGCGATTCTTCTTGGCCTTGCGCTTGGGCTTCCGCTTTTGAGTCGTTTCATTCCAAAAGTAATCGGCAAACCATGGCATATTTGCGTTGAACTCGTCCTTATTGCCGCCGGCGCCGCAATGGCGTTCTACACCGAGGTCTGGATGTTCATCGTCTCCGCCGCAGTGATCGGCATCTGCTTTTCGTTCACAACGGGTGTCTGCATGTCCGATGTCATTGACCAATGGTTCAGTAAATCGTCTGGTCTTGCCATCGGCCTTGCGTGGGGCGTTAATTCTCTCTGTACGCTGCTATTGAGTCCTGTCATTACACTGGTCATCGAGCAGCAAGGCTGGCGTACGGGTTACATCGTACTTGCGGCCGTTTCTGCAGCCATGATATTGCCCACAAGCGCATTTATCATTCGCCTTAAGCCTTCTGATCGCAATATGCTTCCGTACGGAGAGACTACCTCCGAAACCCATGAGAGCTACAGCGCCGATGAAAAGGAAGATGTCTCTTCGGGCATGGCGCTCCGCGATGCCGCGAAAACGCCATCTTTTATTCTCTGCGCCCTTCTGCTCTGCGTGGCGCAACTCACCTGCTGCATGAACCAGCTGTTCCCGACCTATGCAAGCGAGGTCGGCTTCAATCCCATCGTGGGAAGCCTAATGGTTTCGGCGGCTTCGCTCTCCGATATTTTCCTAAATCCCTTCGTAGGCAAAACATGCGACAAGCTCGGTGCTATTAAAGCAACGGTCGCATGGACGGGAGTCAGCATTCTTTCATTCCTACTTCTCATCTTTGGCGGAAGCAACGGGACCGTTTCCATCATCGCGGCCGGCGTAAACGACGTCATGTTCGCCATCGTTGGAACTGCAATGCCGATGATTCTCCTCTCGCTCTTCGGATCACGCGATTTTGGAAGGATCTATTCGATTATTTGCTCAGCGGGCTATGTTGTCGGAGCTTTCGGAATGCCAGTCATGATGAAGGTTTACGGTATGGCAGGGTCTTTCCAAGGAGTATTCGTCTTCTGTATCATCTGCAACCTTCTGATTGCGACATTTGCTTTAGTTTCCGGTCTCCTCAATAAGACTACCGCGAAATAACCTGACCAACGAACTGCCCTTCAGCCCTGTCATTTGTCTCCGCAAGTTAAAACGAAATTGGGGCCGATTCCAACATAGCTGGAATCGGCCCCAATTTCTATTCAACAACTTTTGCAATCATCGCGAACACGGGTTTCGAACCATTCCGCGACCTCGCAAGTCGTCGCATCGCGCTTGCCAAGGTGCCTCTGTTATTACGCGCCTATTTAAACATGAGTTCGACGATCCCTGCCCAAACAGCCTTTTCATCGATGTCTTCATCTTGGGCAACGGTATTGCTCGCTCCCTCAAGTACGGTGTAAAGAATCTGCACGTACAGCATGACGTCTGTTTCATCGGAAAACGCGCCAATTTCTAGGCCATGGAGAAGGATGTCTTTAAGCGCGTCCATAGTTCGGTTGATCGCCGTTGCCTGACGTTCCTGAACTGCAGGGATTCGATTTGCCTGAATACTGACCTCGGCCAGCACGCGACGGCGCTTTTCATCACTACGATAGCCACCTATAACCGAATTGCCGAGCTCGATAAGCGCCGCCTTGAATCCGTCCCTATCGACTATTAGCGAGTAGTCGCGCTGATAGTCGATAGTCGGAAACATACTATCTAAGAGCGTGGTGAAAATATCCTCTTTAGAGGGAAAGTAGTAGTACACCGATGGCTTGGATATACCGACACGGTCGCAGATTTTTCCAATGGACGCCTTGTCGTAACCGACTTCTGCCACAAGATCATACATTGCGTCCAATATTTTTCCCTTTGTGCTCACGCTTCACTTCTCCATTGCAAATCACTTCCGCATTGCCAACATTATTAAGAATGGCAACGGAACATCAATTCGTGTCCAAACACGACCACTATAAACGGTGAACGGTAGGTATCGACAGGCGAATGGTAATTATACAAAAACACCTACCGAACGGTAGGTATAGTAGTACTATAGCTGGTGTAACCCCGCTATTGTCGCGGCCGGACAGCATTGCGGGAAACCCGACGGAAGGACCAACCATGTACGAGAACTATCGTATGCCGGGCGAGTTTGAGAAACGCTCCAACGTCTATGTGACATGGCTTCCCGATTACATTCGCGCAGAGGGCTTCGATAATCGCCAGCCCTGCGTTGACGTAATTAAAGCTTTGCTTGAGTATGGCGACGTTACGGTCAACCTCAACTGTGGCACCCCCGGCTCCTACGAGGAAGCCTGCTCGCGCCTTAAAGAAGAAGGGGTGGATCTCGACCGTATCCAGATTACGCAGTTCGAAGACTCCAACTTCTACGTTCGCGACAACGGCCCCAGCATCATGGTCGACGACGAAGGCCATTCCTATATGGTCAACCCCGCTTGGACCTATTATGGCGTGTGGGACAAGAACTCCCCAGAGTGCCAGTCCGCACGCAGGGCAGCTGTTCACATGGCGGTTGCGCTCGGGTGCTTCGATATCGTCAATTCCGAAATGGTTTCGGAGGGCGGCGACCGCGAGTTTGACGGTCACGGCACCCTGATCGCCATCGAGGACACGGAATGCCGCAAGCGCAATCCCGAGTTCTCAAAAGAGGAAGTGGAGGCCGAGTACAAGCGCATCTACAACCTCAACAAGGTTATCTGGCTGCCGCAGCCTATGCTTGAGGACGACGACTATCGACTGGGCATCCTCGACGAGAAGGAAGATGGAACTCCTGTCTTCGGCATGAGCTTCGCCGCCCACATCGATGAGATGTGCCGCTTTATCACCCCGAACAAGATTCTTCTTGCCGAGGTATCCGATGAGGAGGCCGCCTCGAGCAAGGCGGCCGCGGAATCGCGTCGTCGCATCGACGCCGCCTACGAGATTCTACGCGCCGAGACGGACTGGGAGGGCAAGCCCTTCGAAATCGTCCGCATGCCCACTGCCGAGCCGATCGAGGTTGTCATCGCCCCCGGCGACGAGGACTACGAGCTGTATAAGGGCTTCATCGACGAAATGGGCGGCAAGTTCATGGATGGCACCCCTTGGCCCGAAGGCCCCGTTCACTTTTATGCCGCAGCAAGCTACTGCAACTTCCTCATCTGCAACGGCGTCGTTCTTGGCCAGCGTTATTACCACGAAGGCATGAGCGAAGTCGTGAAGGAGAAGGACGAGCAGGCCAAGGCGGTTCTTGAGAGCTGCTTCCCCGATCGCAAGGTCATCATGATCGACTCTCTCGCGCTTAACCTGTCCGGCGGCGGCGTGCACTGCTGGACCAAGGACGTGGCCGCCAGCTGCTAGCAAGTTCTTAAACTTGCGCTGCCTGATCCAAGCGCCACATTTACAGTCCCCGAGGGATATCCGTGTTTCCCTCGGGGGCGCATTCGACACTTACCCATCAAACAATTGAAAGGAAATAGGCATGAACAACAGCCTTCGCGGTCGCGACTACCTCAACATCCACGATCTTTCCTCTGAGGATTTCCGTTACCTCATCGATCTTGCCTGGAACCTCAAGGCCCAGAAAAAGTCCGGTGTCGACCAGCGCTACTTCCCCGGCAAGAACGTTCTCGCCAACTTTGAGTGGGGCTCGACCCGCACTCGTTGCGCCTTTGAGACCTCTTGCAACGACCTGGGCATGGGCTTCACCTATCTGACCAACTCCCACATGGGCGATTGCGAGACCATCGAGGATGCCATGCGCGTCTTCAACGGCATGTATGATCTCATTGTCTATCGTGCACAAAAGGACGAGCAGTTCCTCTATGATGTCGCCGACTTGGTCGATATTCCAGTCATCAATGCCCTCACCCTCGGCGATCACCCGACCCAGATGCTCGCTGACGCTCTCACGATGGAGGAGCAGTGGGGTGGTCTGCGCACGAGCCGTGGCAAGAAGATGGCCTTCGTTGGCAACTGCGCCGGCGCCCCCGTGTGGTATGGCCGTCTGTGCGCGATGCTCGACATGGACTTCCTCGCCATCGGCCCCGACGACCTCCGTCACCAGATGTGCAAGGAAATGATCGAGGAGGTTGAGGCCTGCTACGCCAAGTACGCGCCTAACAGGACCTTCACCATCACCTCTGACCTTGATGCTCTGGACGGTGTCGACGTAATCGTTACCGAGGAGTGGCGCTACATCAACCCCGAGTGCGGCGACGAGGTTCTGGACCCCGACGACTACAACTCTTGGCTTGGCGACGCCGAGTCCCTGTACCCCTATCGCGTCACCAGTGAGCTGTGCAAGCGCACCAACAACCCCGACATCTTCTGCATGCACGAGCTCCCCTCTGTTCACAACGCAAATCACCGCGTTGGCAAGATGTTGCTCGACCAGTGCAAGAACGACCTGCATCGTGAAATCATCACCGAGGGCTTTGAGATTGCGGACGAGTGCTTTGAGGCCAACGCGTCGGTCATCTTCCGTGAGGCAGAGAACCGTCAGCACACCATTAAGGCCGTTATGTGCGCCCTTCTGGGTCTCTAGGAGCTGTATCAATGGAAAATGCAAAGTTAAAGAGCAGCAAGGTTTACGCATGGGTTCTCGTGATCGCGCTCGGCCTCATGTCTGCCGGTACGACCGGATCCTATAGCGTAATCGCTGGCTCCTTCGTCGCGCCCGTGTGCGAGGAGTTCGGATTTGACTACTCCATCTTCTCGTATTACTTCACTGCAACGCTCATTGGTCTTGCAGCGGCTCTTCCGTTTGTCGGAAAACTCATCCCCAAGGTTGTTGGCAAGTTTTGGCTCCCCGTCGTCGAGCTTATTCTGCTCGCCGCTGGCGCAGGCATGGCCTTCTACACCGAAGTCTGGATGTTCATCGCAGCTGGTGCTTTGATTGGCGTTTGCTTCGCCTTCACTACCGGCGTCGCCATGTCCGATGTTATTGACCAGTGGTTCAAAAAATCTGGCGGCCTGGCAATTGGTCTCGCTTGGGCAGTGAACTCGATTTACATGCTCATCATGAGTCCCGTCATCACCTCTGTCATTGAGGCTGCTGGCTGGAGGACTGGTTATCTGGTGCTCGCTGGCGTCTCCGCCGTGCTCATTCTTCCCGCTTCCATCCTGATTATCCGCTATAAGCCCCAGGACAAGGGCATGCTGCCCTATGGCTATGTCGAAGGCGAGACGGTCGCCGAGACCGAGGAGACGACCGAGGATAGTGCACGTGGCGTTAGCTACGCACGCGCTATTAAGTCGCCTGCATTCTTTTTCTGCATCGGCTTCCTCTGCCTCGTTCAGCTTACTTGCTGCATGAACCAGCTGTTCCCCACCTATGCCGCCGAGGTCGGCTTTAGCCCCATGGTGGGTGGCTTCATGGTTTCCGCCGCATCGCTGTTCGACCTGTTCCTCAACCCGATCGTCGGTACCACTTGCGATAAGTTTGGCAGCACCAAGGCCATTCTGAGCTGGCTCGCCGTCTCGATTCTCTCCTTTGTCATGCTCATGATGAGCAGCGGCAACTCGACGCTCAGCATTCTTGCTGCCGGTGTTAACGACGTCATGTACGTCATCGCCGGCACCGCTCTGACCGTTTTGGTGATGGACGTCTTTGGCTCCCGTGACTTTGGTCGCATCTTCGCGCTCATCTGCTCCGTGGGCTATATCGTCGGCGCCTTTGGCATGCCCGTCATGATGAAGGTATACGAGCTTGTCGGCTCCTTCCAGGGCGTTTTCATCTTCTGTATTGCATGCAACGTCATCATCGGTCTGTTCTTGCTGCTGGCAAAGAAGACTGGTAAGAGCCTCTCTTGGGACGAATAGTTCGATTCGTCTTAGTCATACGCTGTAGGAGTTAATCTGCAGCAGCTTTAGGGCATCGGCTAACGCCGGTGCCCTTTTTCATGGAATGTGACAAAGGGACAGTCCCTTTGTCACATTTGCGCCTAGCTCGTTTTGCCCATCAACGTGATACGGATGCTTGGATGGGTGTACTCGTCAAACTCGTCCTCGGGTTCCGTATCGAACGAGTAATACGTTTTGATGGAGTCGTCGCTCGTCCTGATAGAGATTCTCTCGTAGAGTGAGCCGTTCGAAAATGCCTGCCTAAACTCTTCGGGGAGTTTCTGCGGTGCCAAGAGCTCGGGGCTCACCGTCTTGACGTCTACGGTTTGGACGGCAGAGAACAGCTCGTCAAGGTCGCGCTCGATGCGGGCGAGGTTGTCCTCAAGGCTCGCGCTGGGGTCGACCTCTGCCGCGTAGCTCACTTCCTTGAGCGTCCCCTTGTTGTCAAAGTCCAGGTAGGTATAGGCCTTTTGGGTATCGGAGTCGCCTTCGTGCAGATAGCCGCGGACGTGATAGCCGTAATCTTGATATCGCTCGTGGGGGTTATCGGCAGACACGTACTCACATGCGGGCTCTAATGCCTTGCGGGCGATGGCGATCTGCTCGGCCGCGGCCGCGGCGTTCTCCTGCATCTCGATGTTTCCCTGCGCCAGCTGTGGGATATAGGCACCACACACGATTGCGAGGGGCAGCGCCACAAGCGCGACGATCCACTTTTTTGCACGGGGGACGGGCACGCCACAGGCCTCTGCCATGGCCTTTGCGTTGGCAAAGCTTTCGGTAAGCACATCTGCTGCGGTGGCGACGGCGCCTACGGCAGCGGCGACTTCTGCCGCGCCGCCCAGGTTGCGCGCGGTCTCGTTGTCGCTGTTCTTGAGCAGGCGCGCGGCGGCCTGCGTGCCAACAACGCCTGCGATTTGTGCCGAGCGGTCTTTCTCGCTCTGCTCGACGGCGAGCCGGCGCTGCATTTCCTTCCACTGCTTGCCACGCATGCCAAAGCGCGGGGCGAGAGCGCAGTAGCAGAATATAACGAGCTCGATGGCGGTGAGCACCAAGGCGGTCATCATGCCTGTCTCTTGGAAGCCTTCGTGATGGAAGACGATGTCGTCGACCATTTCGAAAGGAATGATTGATAAGGGCAGCACGAATGCCATGGCAAGCGCCGCGCCGGCAACCTTGGGGCAGATGCAGTATCGCTGGATGCGCTTGCGTTCTTGTTCGGAGAGTGTTGCCATAGCTGGTCCTTGGTGTCGTGGCGGTCGTTGCGGCGCATGGGGTGCGGGGCGCATCAGTTTGAGCTAGCGCTGGATAAGAACATAGAGCAAGATGCTCATCGCGATGAGCAAGAAGCCCGCGATGTTAAACATCAGTGTGGCAAAGATGCCCACGATGGGGCGTTCGACATAGCTTTTGTCTGGGTTGCTGGGGTTGTAGTACACGGTCATTTGGCTACCGAGGGGCCAAAGCTGCTCCGCGAGGGTGCCTAGGCGGGCGATGGGGCCTGTCTGCACGTGCAGCCAGCCCTTGGCGTCTTCGTAGGCGGTGGCTTGCGTGCGGATGGGGAGTCCCGACAAGCTTTTGGTCTTTATGCCACGGAATTGTTTTTTCGCGCGGTATTGCGTGCCGTCGACGGCGTATTCCAAAACGGGATACATCCTGCCTTCGCCCATAAAGCGATGGTCGATGACCGTTCCCATGGTCACGGCGGTACAGGCCTTGGCTTTCTTGCGAGCGACGGCTTTCATGAGCGCGCTCACTCCGATAAGCAGGATGCCGATGCCCCAACCAAGATGAGCGCGAGCAGGGATATCTGCGACGTGGTCACGGCGTTCTCCTTTGGCGCGATACCGTCATATGTGACTCAGTATAGAGAACCCCCGCCCTCGGTGGGCGTATTATGTGACAAAGGGACAGTCCCTTTGTCACATTGATTTGAGAATGGATGTTGATGTATTTATCGCTGGCCCCTATGGAGGGGATTACCGGGCATGTGTTCCGTCGCGTGCATGCGGAGTGCTTCGGCGCGCTCGATTGTTATTACACGCCGTTTTTGCCGCCGCCGCGGGTGGGCAATCGCTTTGGCGGCAAGGCGTTTAAAGAGGTCGATCCTGCCAACAACCAGGGACTTAACGTGGTGCCCCAGCTGATGTCCAAGAATGCGGACGAGTTTGTGTGGGCGGCGCAGGTGCTTGCCGATATGGGTTACCGCGAGGTCAACCTCAACCTTGGCTGCCCTTCGGGTACGGTGGTCGCGAAGGGCAAGGGTTCGGGCTTTCTGCGCAATTTGGATGAGCTCGAGGTGTTCTTGAGCGACGTGTGCGAACGCTCGCCCTTGCCGGTGTCGGTCAAGACCAGACTGGGGCTCGAATGCGATGACGAGTACGAGCGCGTGCTCGACCTCTATTGCCGAATGCCGCTGGCGGAGTTGATCGTGCATCCGCGCGTGCAAAAGGACCGTTATACGGGCTCACCGCGCAAAGAGTTTTACGGCGAGACGCTGGAACGGGTGCCGTTCCCCGTGGCCTATAACGGCGACATCTTTGATCTTGAGGACATGGATGCGCTGGTGAAGGCCTATCCCGGAACACGCCACGTAATGTTGGGGCGCGGCTTGCTTGCGAATCCCGCGCTGGCTCGCATGGTTAAGGGCGACCCTGCCGCTACCGCCGCTGAGCTGCAACGCTTCCATGACATGCTGTTTGCGGCCTATGCGGACGAGATTGGGGGCAACGCGGTCTTTCGCATGAAGGAGTGGTGGTTCTACGCCAAATGCGCCTTCGCCGATCCTGCGACCGTTCACAAACTCGTTCGCAAGACCAAAAAGGTCGATGAATACCGCGCTGCTGTCGAGCGCGTCTTTCGCGAGCAGCCGCTTGCGCCCATCGCCCGCTTTTGTGGCTAAATGATCCCTTGGGGACGGAGAAGAACGGATCGCCTGTGCCGGACCCATGCAAAAAACTGTACGCCAGCATCCAAGGATGTCGAAAAATATCGTTTTTGGATGCTGACGTACATGTTTGGTTCGGCAGGGGACTAGGCAATCATTGCATCGAGTGTAATGAGTTCCCTGAGTCGCTCCGTGCGCGTTTGCCCATGGCGCTTTGCCTTTGCGTCAAATGCTTCAAGAACCGATTCGCCCACACGTGCCGATAAAACAACGCTTGGTTCATCGGAAATCGGCGGCCTTCCCAACTTGACGGTGTGGCCCTTCGGCCACTTATCTTTTTCGTATGCCGCTGCGGCTTTTTCTAGCTCACCGGGAGCAAACCCCATCATCTTTTCGAGCTGTTTAGCGTCCATAGCGCCTCCTATCGATCGATTCCGATTTCCCTGAGCACCTTGCGCGTAGGAGGGACAAGGGCGTGGTAAATGATGTAACCATCCCGATCGGGGCAACATCGAGCGATGAGCTCCATGAGGCGGCTTCTTCCATCAAGTCCAACGAGAACGTAATCGATGCCTCCATTTTCAAGATCACGCCTGAACCATGCAAAAGCGGAGTTCCAGGCGCATATAATATCCGTCTCTGTCAGCCCGTGTTTGAGGGCATGGGGGTGGATTGCGATGAGCTCCATATGGACCTCTCTTTATGTATACAGTTTTGTAGACAAAAATACAAGCAGTTAATTAGGTTAAGCAGCCTGTTTTGGTTGGACTGTTCGTTGCAAAGTTGGCACCGGAGGCTCTAGCGTTTTTTCGCTCTTTAGCTCGGTGTATGAGCGTCCGTTGAACTCCCAGAGGGGAGTGTTTTCATAGACTATTGCGAGGAGCTTGGAGACCTTGTTTATCTCCGCTTGTTTGTAAAAATCGGGTCGTACGACGATCAATAAAAATTCGGCATCTTCGGTTGTTTGTTGTGCTGTCGGCATGCCGTTGAGACCAATAGAACGCAAGAGCTTTGCCATGATGAAATCGAACTCGTCCTCTCTTGCGTGAAGGCTTGCGGCACCCAGCTTGGAACCATTCAAGATATACAATTTGAGATTATTAACAGATTGTGTGTAGCTGGCATATCCACAGACGATGTCCTCATAGTCTAGTTTTTCGATTGGATGCTGCTTATGGCCAGTGAATATGGCCGCCCTCCTGCTCTGAACACGTCGCTCGCGTAACGAACGCATTTCCTCGGTGTACTCGCTATGGCGTTCATATTTTCGATAAGAATATCCGTAGTCGTCGTAGTAATAAGGGTTGTTTTCGACTGTGTCATCAAGTTCCGGCGTTATGAGGTACAGCTCTCCGTCTCTGGATAACATACAGGGGTTGTCGATGCGCCCCGACTCGTCTCTGATTTTCCAAATGGTTTCATTTACTTCGAATATCGAGACTGGTTTGGGAGCGCAAGAATTGTAAAGCTCAACAAACTTCTCAAGCGAGATGATTCCGCAAGCATCTGTATAAGCGCGTGCAAAGCGCCAAACTTCCTGGTTCGCTATGAGCTCGCGGAATTCCCTGTTGCTTGGAGCATCTTGTGGGCTTTGGTATCTGGCGTGAAGTGCGACGCGTGATGAGGACCATCTGTTGTCGGCCGCGACGTTCATGAGCTCAAGACGCAGGTACTCGTTTGTGACGCGAGCGAGTGCCTCATAGTGGGCTAGGTCAAGCTCTGATCGAAAAGGTGCGTATTTGGGAACGGCGCGAGCGAACTTAATGCAGCGTGCGAGATAGGATTGTCCTAGGCGGGGGCCATAGTGCTTGTGTAGATGGCCGCCGACGGGGGAGAGCAGTCCTTTGAGATTAGTAATGGGGTATCCGGCAGTCTCTTGTTCGAGGCGGCGCCCAATGAGCAACGCCCCCTCTAACGAAGTCTCATGATCGAGTCTCTTTTGATTGAGACTCTTGGCTTCAACGATCTTGCTGATATCTGAGCAGGCGCTTGATACGGTGTCGGACGTAAAGGTTGGAATCTTTTTTGCCATAACGATGCACTCCTGTGTGGCTCACGGATAACGGAAACGTTTGGTTGTGAGTGTCGTTCTTTGATGGCGACGACGAACAGGAGCGCAGCCTGTCTGAGATGGACGAGTGCGGTAACCACCGATCTTACTTACCGAGCCCGCTCCGGCGTGTCATTGGGGACCTCCGCAGGAACTCTCGACTCATCTCATGCCTTGAGGTGAGTATAACATAGAGGGCAAACATATGTTCTATTAATTTGATAACTAGTCATAAGGTAGTCATTTAAGAACGTCCCCAATGACTACCTGTGCCGGGGCCATGCAAAAAGCTGTACGCCAGCATCCAAAGATGTCGAAAAATGTCGACTTTGGATGCTGACGTACATGTTCGGTTCGTATGGGTTTGTGCGTTGGGGCCGGCCGACCGCAATAGAACGCTAGAGCAGGTTCTTCTGCACCCACGCGATGATGTCGCCCGACTCGTAGAGTGGCGTGCCGTCAATGAACAGGCAGGGAACCTGGCGCTTTCCGCCGACGGTGATGAGCGTTTGCTCGGCATCGGAATCGGTCGAGATGTTGCGCTCGGGGATGGTCACGCCGTTATCGGCCAGGAAGCGCTTGACCTTTATGCAATACGGGCAGCCGGTCATAACGTACAGCTCGAGCTCGTGATCAGTAGCCATGGGTCTCCAATCGGTTGAGGTTTCGATTGAGATACCCAAAGCCGCCGCGGTCTATGCGCGAGCCGGGGGCGACTCGATGGCCTGAACCAAAAACGCCGTGGCCCCGGTGCCGCAGGGCTTGTCGTAGTAGTCAACAAAGCGCTGATCGGCAAGGTAGCCGTGGGCGAGGCCTAGGTACGCTTCGTCTTGGGGCTCGCGTCCCCAGTTGAGGCTAATCCAACGACGATGCATCGCAACAAGTTTTTGGGCCTCAATGCTCTTTGGATCGCCGTCGTCCATGGCAATCGAGAGCTGGCCCAAAATCGCGCGTTCAAGTTCTTTCATGTCATTCCATGTCTGAGGATCCATGTCCAGTAACGCCTCGTTTGCCGCATCGATTGCCTCATCGCCATAGCGCGCCCGGGCCTCGGCACCGTAGCGCTTCTCGTTTTCCTGCACAGTGCGCCAGCGCTCTAGTTGCGGCAGCACGGCACCCATGAGCGAGACGGCTTCGTCGAGCGACATGCCGGTGTTTTGTGCCAGCCGCGGGGCACAATCCTCGATCATTGCCTCCATCGTGGTTTCGTAGGTGTACTCGCCGTGGTCGTAGCACCACTTGCAGTAATGGTCGGTCGTGGCGCCCGCGGCATCGGTGCCGCAGTCGTCGGGTGTGAGCACCATGCCGCAGCTCTGGCAATAGTGCTCGGGCATTTCGAGCAGGTGGGACAGCGGCTCTCCGGTTACGGCGGCGATAAGCTTCATCATGTCGATGCCCGGGGTGACTTCGTCGCGCTCCCAGCGGCTCACGGCTTGGCGCGTGACGTAGAGCTTGGCGGCGAGCTGCTCTTGGGTAAGGTTGTTGGCGCGACGGACGGCGATGAGTTTTTCTGCAAAGGCCATAACGGCTCCTTTCTGCTGTTTGTTGGGTTAAGCATATGCGGCGGCCGACGCCCTTCCAAGCAACCGTTAGTTGCATGCAGATGGCGATGACAGGCAATCGCGGCCTGCTGCCCTCGCCCGTGCCGTACAATGACCGACATGGAACCTATTGCACACATACATACCGACCTGCCGCAGAAGTTCGGCATCCCGCGCAACAGCTTTTTGGCGCCCCATCTTGAGGGGCGCATTGTCTTTGAGCCGGAATATGCTTCCAACGCGGCGGTTGAGGGCTTGGACTCTTTCTCGCACCTGTGGCTGCTCTGGCGCTTTGAAAACGGCACGCCCGGCGGCACGGCTAAAGATATTGCCGTCGACGCTAAAACACAGGACAGGTCCGGCACCAACGCAAAATGGTCGAAAACCGTGCGCCCGCCGCGCTTGGGTGGAGCCGAGCGCGTGGGCGTATTTGCCACACGCAGCCCGTTTCGCCCCAATCCCATCGGTCTTACCTGCGTCAAGCTCGATCGTGTCGAGCTTACCGACGACGGCCCCATCATCCATGTGCTGGGAGCAGATCTGCGCGACGGCACGCCCGTCTACGACATCAAGCCCTACATTCCGTTTGCAGACTGTCACCCGGATGCGACCGGCGGCTGGATTGAAGATGCGCCATGGCAAGAGCTCAATGTCGAGTTTCCGCATGCGCTGCAGGATATGGTCCCGCCCGCAAAGCTCCCCGGCTTGATAGAGGTCCTTCGCCAAGATCCGCGCCGCGCGGGTAGCAAACACGAGCCAAACCGCGTCTACCATCTGGCTTACGCTGGGCTCGACATATCCTTTACGGTTGATGGAACCAGGTTGACGGTAATCGCCGTCAACGACGCGCGGGACTAGCCGGCCATTCGCCGGCGCCCGCCAAATTCAACGCCAAACCCTCATGACAAAATCGCCCACGCTGGTGGACAATAACGCCTATCGAAACAGTCTACTTTGCACGGGAGTCCAGCATGAAATACGACTTTACTTCGCTTATCGACCGCCACGGCATGGACGCCATCGCCGTTGACTCCTGGGGCGAGATTCCCGGCATGGCTCCGAACGCGCCCGACGAGGACTTCGACCGCATCCCCATGTGGGTGGCGGACATGAACTTTGCCACGGTGCCCACGGTCCAGGAGCACATCATTCAGCGCGCCCAGCACCCCATGTTTGGCTACTTCAATCCGCGCCCCGAGTACTTCGACCGCATCATCGAATGGCAGAGCCGCCGCAATGGCGTTAAGGGCCTGCTTCCTGAGCATATCGGCTACGAAAACGGCGTGCTGGGCGGCGTCGTGTCGACACTGCGCGCATATGTTCAGCCAGGCGATGCGGTGCTGGTTCACAGCCCCACCTACATCGGCTTTACCAAGTCCATCGAAGCCGCGGGCTATCGTATTGTCCACAGCCCGCTTAAGCTCGACGACCAGGGCGTGTGGCGTATGGACTTTGAGGACATGGAGCGCAAGCTCGCCCAAAACCACATCCATGCTGCGGTGTTCTGCTCGCCGCACAATCCCTGCGGCCGCGTATGGGAGCGCGACGAGATCGAACGTGCCATGGACATCTATCGCCAGCACGATTGTGTGGTGATCTCGGATGAGATTTGGTCCGATATCATCCTGCCGGGCCACAAGCATATCCCGACGCAGTCGGTGAGCGAGGATGCCCGCATGCGCACGGTCGCCCTCTATGCGCCGAGCAAGACGTTTAACCTGGCGGGCCTGGTCGGCAGCTACCACATCATCTATAACGAGACGCTGCGCGACCGCGTGTGCGCCGTGTCCAATAAGACCCACTACAACGAGATGAACGTCCTTTCGATGCACGCGCTTATCGGTGCCTACCAGCCGCAGGGCTACGAGTGGCTCGATGAGCTCAACCAGGTCATCCAGGGCAACATTGACTACTTCTGCGATTACGTGGACGAGCATTTTGAGGGCGTGTCATATTCGCGCCCGCAGGGCACGTATATGGTGTTCCTGGACTGCACCGAGTGGTGCCGCGATCATGGCCACGATATTCAGTGGCTGCTCGACGAGGGCGCGCGTGTGGGCGTGGGCTATCAGGACGGCCGTCCATTCCATGGACCTTGCCACATTCGCGTGAATCTGGCACTGCCGCTTTCGCGTGTAAGGGAAGCATGCGAGCGCCTGGACCGCTACGTTTTTGGGGTATAGGGGGCGCTCGATTCGAGTGCTGCCCCATGTGCCCACGCCGTCAAAATGCGTGGGCACATGGGGCGCAGAGGGTAGCGAGCGCGTTTTCCGCATTCGCTACTTTTCATGAATCTGCTTGCCGCAAAGATGTTCAATCGAAATCTCGTAGAGCTGGACGCCCTTGATGTCTTTGGCGATTTCCTCCTCGACTTCTTCGGCAGAAGGGTAGTACTTAAGCGCGAGCTGGCGGACTTTGTCCTCGATAAACGCGGGCGCTTCATCTACCAGGCGACAACGACCAAAGACAACGGTACTCATAACGTAGGGAGCCCAGTCGCCGTCCTTGTACCACTCGTTGCCGTAAACGGTAAAGCAGACTTTATCATCATGCCTGAGTGAATCGACCTTGTGGCCAGCCTTGGCGCCATGGAAATAAATCTTGTCGTGCTCGGCGTCAAAGAAGTAGTTGACGGGAATGGCATAGGGGTAGCCATCATCGCCGTTGACGGCAAGGACGCCGCGCTTGCAGGTAGCGAGCAGTTCGCGCGCTTCCTCGTCGGTGATGGCGCGTTTCTTTCGACGTAAGGGCCTAAACATCGTTGGCTTCCTTTCTACTGCGCATGGTGGTTGAGCACAAACTATAGCGAAACAGCCCCATTTTTCTTGATACAGGCGAGTATGTTTTTGAGCTTGCTAAAGTCGAGCGGTTTGGGCAGATGGGCGTTCATGCCGGCGTCGTGTGCCGCCTTGGCATCTTCGGCAAAGGCGTTGGCGGTGAGCGCGATGATGGGGATGTCGGCCGCATCGGCCTTTTCGCTCAGGCGGATCGCCCGGGTTGCCTCGTAGCCGTCCATGCCCGGCATCATGATGTCCATCAGGATTGCATCGAAGCTGCCGGCGGGACGACCAACATATAGATCGACCGTTTCGTTGCCGTCGGCGGCGCGAGTCACGACGATGCCTTCGCTTTCGAGCAGAGCTTGGGCAATCTCGGCATTGAGTTCGTTATCTTCTGCCAAAAGGACGTTCATGCCGGCGAGTGAGCAGCTGCTTACCTGCGTGTCTGCACATTCTTTTATCTGAGGGTTCTTGTCGATATCGAGCGGAATCCGGACGTCAAACGTACTCCCCACGCCAACCTCACTCGAAATCTCAATCGTGCCGCCCATCATATCGATGAGCGATTTGACGATAGACATGCCAATGCCGGTTCCTTGGAACTTGCTGCGCGCATCGTCGCCTTCCTGGGCAAACGGCTCGTAAATGTGTGCCAAAAACTCGGATGTCATACCAATGCCGGTATCCGAGACGCTAAAGCAAAACACGGCGTGCTCGTCGTCGACCGGTTTGATGGTCGATGAGAACGTGACGGTGCCTCCGTGCTTGTTGTACTTGATGCTGTTGTCGAGCAGGTTGACAAGGATCTGCCGAATATGGGTGGGGCTGCCGATCATATATTGGTCGACAGCGTAGGGCTCGCTGGTGTCGAGCATGGTTATGCCGCGGTCCGATGCGCGGAGCTTGCACAGTACGAGCGCATTGTCGCACAGCTCTTTAAGGTTGAATGATTCGTGCTCGAGCGTCACTTTGCGCTCCTCGATCCTGCCCATCTCGAGGATGTCGTTAATCAGTGACAGCAGGTGATTGGCGGCAACGCGCGCCTTGGCGCGGCTTTCGCGGGCGACCTGCATGTCGCCTTCTCTCAATTCCTCAATTTCGATAAGGCCCAGGATGCCGTTGAGCGGCGTGCGGATGTCGTGGCTCATGCGCGTGAGGAAAGCGGTTTTGGCGGCGTTGGCGGCATCGGCTTTCTGCCGTTCCTCCTGTGCGCGGTAAAGCGACCAGACAAGGATGACGATGCCGGTGAGCAAAATGCAAATGACGACTGCCGCAATGACGATGCGGTTGCGGTAGAGAAGTCGGAACGCATCCGATTCTTGCGCCGAGTACGATGTGGGGAAATAGCTGTTTGCAGAGAGCGATTCACCTGCATTGACGATGCCCTTATTGATGATTCCCAACAGCTCGGGCTTGCCGCGCGAAATCAAACACGATAGCTGTGCCGTGCCGGTGAGCTCCTGTGTTTGGAAATCCTCGATGTTGTAGGTGTCGCGGATGGTTTTCAGGCGCGTGCTGGGGACAATGATGCAACTTGCCTCCCCCTTATTGAGGGCTTCGAGCGCCTCGTTGCCATTCGGATAATCGGTGATCGTTGCGTCGGGGAAGAGGCTCTCGAGCGCAGAATGGTTGACGATCGCGTCCTGTGTACAAGCGATTTTCTTAAGGTCGCTGTTCAGGTTGCTGCTGCTGTGAATGGCGGCTAGGGAAACCGTTCCCATCGGGTTTGACAGGATGACCCCTGCCTGCTCGGCAAGCCAGTAGTCGCGAAACAACGGTAGGGCGACATCGATGGTCCCTGTGGAAAGGGCTTTGGTCATTTGCTCGTTGTTCGAGAACGCTACTGTTGCAACCGTAATGCCAAACTTGTCGTGCAACGTCGTTGCAAGCGAGGCGAGCGACCCTTCCATTTCGCCGTCGTCATTTTGCGTGCAGTAGGGGAGTTTGTTTTTAAGATAGCCGATCGTGATGGTGTTGTCGTTTGCTTTGAGCCAGGAGCGCTCGGGGCCGGTGAGCGATGATGAGCCGCTGTTTTGGGCCGAGTAATTCGCCTTGACCTCGTCGTTATAACGTGGGTTGACGCGGGCGATTGCCGTCATGGCGGCATTGATATCGTTCATCAGGTCGGGGCGGCTTTTGGGGACGGCAAAATAGTAGTCACTCGAGCCAACGTAGAACATGGGCGACGCATCGGGCGACGAGATGGTGTCGTTCATGATGACGGCGTCGACTTCGTCGTTTGCGAGTGCGTCAAAGAGCATGGAGCCTCCGTCATACTCCCTGTATGTGCAGGTGATTCCTTCGTTGGCGAGCCACTGCTGGCCAACGAAGGTTTGCATAACACCGGAGTTGCAACCGATGGTAAGGCCCTGGAGCGCTTGGGGGTCACCCTTGGCCAGGTCGTCGCGATCGGGCTTGGCGTAGATGTAGTAGCGCTCGGTGCCCTCGGGGTTCGAGGAAAAGAGCAGCTTTTGGGTGCGTTCCTCGGAGTAGGAGATGTTGGGCATGAGGTCGATTTCGCCTGCCTCGAGCATGTCCATAAGCTCGGTGAAGGTGCCGGAGACGTATTCGTACCGCCAGCCGGGCGTGTAGTACGACAGGGTCTGGAGGTACTCGTAACCCCATCCCGATAGACGCTCGCCGGGGGTGCCGTCCTGGAAGCCCTCGTTGTTGACGAGCCAACCAACGCGGACCGTCTTGACTGGCTGGCTAGAGTCAGCGGCAAAAGCCTGGACAGGCGCGATAGAACTCAGCACGGCAAGCGCGGCGAGCACAATGGCCAGGGCGCGACATATAACTGAACGAAGGACAGTGGCAGCTCTCACATGCAATCCTAACGAATCGAGACATTACCACATAAGGATACCAGCCCAGCCTGCCCAGGCGGCAGCTGGTAGTCATTGGGGACGTTCTTAAACGACTAGTCATTGGGGACGTTCTTGTTTGACTAGTCATTTAAGAACGTCCCCAATGACTAGTTTCGTTTGCGGGAGAGGCGTGGGACAATACCGAGCGAATGTGATTGGACGTCTGAGAAAAGGGGTCGCGATGAAAAAGCTCAGGACGCTTGCTGATGTTTTGCGCCAGGCCGGTTTCGTGCGTATCACGGGCCTGTTTCTTATCTTCTATCTGCTGTGCTCGACGGCTGTCTGGCTGTCCGGGCCCACGACCCTCACGTTTGGCGATGGTCTCTGGTTTAGCTTTGAGACGGTCTCGACCATCGGCTTTGGCGATATCTCGGCCGAAACGCCGGTCGCTCGCGCTATTACCGTCGTCCTGAGCGTTATCAGCATCTTCTACATCGCCATGCTCACGGGTGTGGCGGTGAACTACTGCAATATGCTCATCAAGCTGCGCCAAAAGGACACCATGGCGCGCTTTATGGACGATCTGGAGCATTTGGAAGAGCTCGATCGTGACGAGCTCGCCGACCTGTCGCGCCGTGTGCGCGAGTATCGTCGACGCCAGCGCTAAGACGAACGTCGCGCGCCACAACAGGGGGCAAATATGAACATCACCGTGTACCTGGGCGCGAACGTCGGCAACGACCCGGCGTTTCTGCCCGCGGTGCAGGAGCTGGGCGACTGGATTGGCTCCAGTGGCCACGCGCTGGTATACGGCGGATCCAAGTCGGGCCTGATGGGCGCGCTCGCCGATAGCGTGCTCGAGGCAGGTGGACACGTGACGGGCGTGGAGCCGAGCTTTTTTATCGAGGCGGAGTATCAGCACGACGGCATCGACGACCTTATCGTGACGAGCGATATGGCCGAGCGCAAGGCCAAGATGATCGAGCTCGGCGATGCATTCATCGCCTTTCCCGGCGGGACGGGCACGCTCGAGGAGATTGCCGAGGTCATGTCTGCGGTATCGTTGGGGCACCTGAGTGCTCCGTGCATCCTGTATAACCTGGACGGTTACTACAACGACCTCAAGGCGCTGCTCGGGCATATGATCGATAAGGGCTTATCGAGTCCGCAGCGCCAGCACGGCATCTACTTTGCCGACGATTTGCGCGAGATCGCCTCGATCATCAACGGATAAGTCTTGAGCCTGCCCCACTACGACTCCCAATGGTGCCGTTTGCGGCGCAGATGGTTGGCTCGTCCGGGCAACGCTCGCTCTACAATAAAACGTATCAATGTCGACTTTGACCGCGGGAGGACCCGATGGATAGCCTTGCCAAGCCCACAAACCGCGCGCTGTTTTTAGGTAGCGTTGCCGTGACCGGTGCGTTCGCAGGTGCCGCGGTCTGGCTGTTCTTCTTTGCGATGGAGCACGGTATCGACTATGACCTGTATCGTCTTTTCGGACACGCGTTCAAGAGGGACCTATTTTCCCCTAGAATGCAGGGCAACGGACGAAAGGACGAGCCATGGCAGACCAGCCGGCGAAATACACCGGCGAGTTCAGGCGCGAGACGGCCGACTACATCATCTCGACGGGCAGGCCCATCACCGAGTGCTGCGCCGAGCTCGGGCTGAATTCCAAGACGGTGAACAAGTGGGTGCAGAACCGCAGGCGCGAGCTTTCCGGCGGGCCCGACCCCAAGGCCGAGGACCGCGAGCTGCGCGAGGCCGGGAGGCGCATACGCGAGCTCGAGATGGAGAACGCCTTCTTGAAAAAAGCCGCGGCCTTCTTCGCCAGAGAGCAGGGGTGGCCGCGCGCTACCGGCTGATGCTGGCGGAGAAGGCCGAATACCCAATCACGCTCATGGCGAGGATCCTCTGCGTGAGCAGGCCGGGCTTCTACTCGTGGCCTTCCGACGGCTGCCCCGAAGAGGGCTGGTCGGCCGAGCGCGAGGCCGTGAGGCGCGTCTGGCCGGAGTCGGACCGCAGGTTCGGCGCGAGGTTCGCGGAGTGCTCCCTGCCCGCCGAGTTCTCCGGATTGACCCTGTATCGGGTACGCAAGCCGATGCGCGAGCCGGGCATACGCGGCCGCACGCCAAACCGGCGCAAGCGCACCGCGATTCCCGACCCCAAGGCCAAGCCCGGGCCCGACCCGGTGCGCCGCGACTTCACGAGCCCGGTCCCCACCTACAGGCTCGTGGGCGACATCACCTACCTGCGCACCGGCGAGGGCCGGCTGCACCTGGCGACCGTGATCGACCTGAGCACGCGCATGGCGGTCGGGTGGTCGCTGTCGGGCCGCATGACCGCCGACATCGCGGTGGCGGCGCTGGAATCCGCCAAATCGCGAGGATACGCGGCGGGCAACGCCATATTCCACACGGACCGCGGCGCGCAGCACGCCGGCAGGCTTCTGGCCGAATGGGCGCGCGCCAACGACGTGCGGCCTTCCTGCGGCCGCACGGGAAACTGCCGCGACAACGCCGTCGCCGAGTCGTTCTTCGCCACGATGGAAAACGAGATGTGCTGCCGCAGGCGATTCGCCACCGGGGCCGAGGCCGGGCACGCAGTCGTCGAGTTCATCGAGGCGTACTACAACAGGCGGAGGCCGCATTCCTCGATAGGCTACAGGGTGCCGGCCGAAGCCATGGCCGACTTCTTCGAGCGGACCGAGCCCAAGCCCGCCTTCTTCGAGCGGCCCGATCCCAAGCCCGACGCGATGCCTATGGCAGCATGATTCCTCTCAATTCCGTGTCCGAAATCTTGACACAGGTCATTCGACCCGCTCGAGGAGGAGATCCGCGCGCACGCGACCACTCCTCGTCCTCGTCGCACATCACCGCCCCGGCCAGGCGCTCGAGCGACTCGACCGAGGGGAAGGTCTCCGCGACCCTGGCGACCTTGCGGGTGCTGGCGCCGGTGGCGTACATCACCGCCATCGCGGCCACGAACGCCCGGTCAACCCGCTGGTAGCGCTCGACAATATCGTCGGGGAAGAAGCTACCGGTCCGCAGCTTGGGATGCGCATGGTGATCGTGCCCGCACAGGTCTCCAGCCTCCGCTCGCGGTAGCCGTTGCGGCTGTTCGTCCCTCCAGCGCACAGCTGGTCGACCACCGCGTCAACGATCTGGTTGACGAGGACTTCGGCGAGCGCGCACACGAGCTCATGGAGGTTCACCATCCCGTCGTCGAAGCGTGGCGAACCCTCGGCGCCGGGGCCTCGATCTGGTTTACACTCTGCATCGCAGTCATTTCCTTGCATCGAATCCGTTTGTCGCAGCTACAGATTCTAAGGCGGTGGCCGCTCCTTTGCTTCAGGCCCTTACACCGAGATTTCCGACATGATCGACATTTTCGAATGCCTTTGGATGAAATCAATGGAACGGCAGCTTGAGATTGCCTCTAGCTTTCGGCTACTAGACTGCAATGGTGACGAGATTCCGGATATTGGAAAGGCGTTTTGCTGAACAAGAGGGTTCGGCGAGCCGTACATTGATAGGCGGTTAAGGATTGAGAGCGACGGTCTCTGTTCGATATTCACGTTCGACGACGCTGGCGGTCTGGGAGAGGCGATTGAAGGGGGGGGTCTTGCGCGAGGACTTGGAAACCAAGCATTCGACCTGTATGGACTTCAGCGACGAGTCTTGTTTGGCGCGGTTGAAGGTTGAGGTGTTATCCATGCTGAAGGGGATACGCATTGGACGAGCGGCTTCTTTTGTCCGATAAGCTGATGCGAGTTTCCCGAACTCTTGCTGAATTGCCCGGGTGAACTTGCAGCTTGCCAGATGTTGTCACCGTTGTTTCCGCAAAGCTATTGCTCAATAACATCAAACTGCAATATAATAGAAAGAGACCATTAAAATAATTAAAGGAATCTGATACCTAAGGAGCAAAATGATTTTCACTAACGATGCTAGTTCGTATACCTATTGCTCTGTAATTGGTTGGGGAAACGTTTGCTTTAAGATTGGGTTCTAATGGCCGGCAGCCAATCATGGCGTGCCATCAAGGTGAAACTGGATAGATATCAAATGGACACTGCTTCGAATGAGGCGAACCGATACATGGCGAACGATGAGGAGAAAATCTATCAATCTCTGGGGCGCCTGAAATCCGTGAGCCGAGTCGCGGGCCGATTGCTTAGAGTTCTATTTTATATTTATATAGTTGCTACCTTGGTGATTTTTGCGGCGATATTTTTGCGGATCGTCTCTTTGGATTATTCAATCGGGGATATCCTGTCAACAATCCAGCGGTTTTTGCCCAATTTGATCATGGTCGCTATTGCAACGCTTCTGTTTCGACTGTTCATACGTGTGTTTGAGGATATGTCACGAGGTGAGTCTCCTTTCTCGGACATGCAGTCTTTACGATGGAAGACAGTTGGTTGGCTGCTTTTGGGTAAAATGCTATTTGAGCTAATGATCTCATTTGCTCCCTTTTCTATTGAGTCCGTTGGAGACATGCTGGTCGGGCTGTCCGTTCAACCCATTATTGTGAATGTTGATGTGGCTTCTGTGCTTTGGGCGATTGTCTCGTTTTGCCTATCATATGTTTTTAAGTATGGAGCCTTGCTTCAGAGGCTATCCGATGAAACGCTCTGAGGTGCCTTATGGCGATTATTTTTAATCTGGATAAGATGTTAGCCTCCCGTAAAATGCAATCGAACGATCTTGCTGATGAGTTTGGCTGCAGCGTCCAGACGATTTCCAAACTTAAAAACGGCAAGGTAAGGGCATTGAGGATCGAGACGCTTAATCGGCTTTGCGAGATATTCGACTGCCAGCCCGGAGATCTAATTGAATATATGAGCGCGGAAGAGGCACGTAAGAATTTCGGAGAGAAATTCATGGAAGATTACCTGGCGTTCTATCGTGAACAAAGCGCGGACTAGAGTGGATAAACAACATATTAGCCGAATCAATTGCCTCGAGAAATTTACTTTAAATTGAGAAAGTAGCCCCCCCATTTATATACCGTTAATATCCGGTTCAGTATTAACGGTGCCGAAAAGACCTTATAGGATAAATATCGTGTTCGACATGGGGCTGTTAACGCGGGCAGAGTTGTGGACATTTTGATATCAACATCGCATTGCCAACGCGATTCGTGGATTGTCGCGCTTGAACCAGCTGAGAGCTTGCGTAATGCGACCCGAACGGAGCCGCGGTATTCAGATATCAGGCTCGGACATGAGCTCGGCGACACCCGCGCCGATCCAGGCTTTTTGGTGGAAGAGTTTTTGTTTGAGCGGTCGAAGAACCCTTCGGAGTAGCCCTTGTTGCCAGTGCGGCCTGCGGAACATGCAGCGCACCCCCTGAACTTCAATGCCTGTTTATCCATCGCAGTGTTGAGCAGTCCCTCCAGCAGCGGCTTTACCGCGACGCTGATGTCGATCGTTCCGTCCTCACGGTTCCGACGTCGGAGAGCGCCTTTTCGCGTGTGGTTTTCATAGCTCCCGTTTCTTTCTCAAGAGCCATTCGTTGCGAGTTCTTTGAGGCTCTGAAGAAAGCATATGCAAGCTGGGGGCAGGTCGACCCTCAACTCGCAATGCCTAGCCGAGTTTGACATATTTCCACCTCAGCACCGTGGATGGGGCGGAGCCTGTTACCCATAAGTCGTCCAGCACAGCCTTGAACGGGATGCTTCCCCATTGCCGCGTAGTGGGTGGCCCCTTCGTCGGTGTTCGATGCGCTCACCCCATGGTCCGGGTCTCTGAGCCGGATTCTACCTGGGAAACAAGCGAGAGGAAGTTTGTCCCGTCTGGTTGGCCATCATGGTCCTCAAAGCGCCGGCGAGCCCGACAGTCTCCGAAGACGGCATGTTCTCGGCTAGCGCGCAGAGAGCAAGCTCAATCGCCTCTTGTCGTACGCGCATACTTACCGTCTGGAGCGGTCCCGCCGGACCAAATTCGTCCTCAGTGAATTACATACCGAAAACACACCGAAGCATTCAGAGATGGCCGGCTATCAAGCGGTGTATGATTCTCGGAATGCCGGCGCACGCTTCCTTGCGGCCTGCGTTTTCGGCTGGAGCGGTATGGCGTTGTTCACTCTGGCGTAGTGTACTGTACCGCCGAGCTTATTGATCCTGATGCGGGGTTGTCCGACCTCGTCGCGCCTGTCGCGCTTGGATAGTGACAGGATGTTCGTGTATGAGACGTAGGCCTGTAGCTGCATCGAGCCTGAGTCAAGAATGAATCCGATCAGCTTCCCTGCCTCCGAGCTGACCTCCGCCTCCATGTTTTCTAATCGCTCCTGCGTGCCCAAAGGGTACTTCTATAGCTCTATCGATCGATTTCCAGGAGTTGACGCATCGAAAGGCCGCATAATGACGCCGGGTGTTTCCGCGTGGCATCCCTAGGTCGTCGAGGGACGGGGCATACGGCAGTCCGTGCGCGCTCGATGGGTTGTTGCTTGGAACGTGTGGCAATCCTACGCCGCCGTGGCGTCGGGGGTTACCGCTGCATCGTCGGCTTCGCTGTGATTCGGACTGCAATGGGTTTGTGCCTCGGCGTAATACGGCGGCATGCGAACCAAGTCGGTGGGATATTGCCAGTTACGTCAGTGCACTGCGGCCGGGAAGGAGATAGCTGTCCAGCCGGAAGGGGTCGACTGCTGCGCCCGCTCAGGCCGCGTGCGGTGATCGGGCGATACTTCGAGTCGTCGTCGCGTTCGGAGTTCGAAGGTCAGCACGCACGGCACGCAGATTCCTCTTCAAGGGATACGTCATCTCAATTTCCATCCCGCCAAGAGAACGGCTTGGAGCTGAGCGCTCCTACGATGCAGGCGAGCTCATTAGCGAGCTCCTCGAAGATCGGAAGTTCGCACGGCTCGCTTGGTCGTCCGTTTTCGCCGCTTGGTCTTTCGGCCTGCAGGGCTCGGGTAGAGAGAATCGTGTAGCCGTGGTGCTCCGCAGTCTCAAGGCAACAGCTGTTTGTCCATCGGGCCCCTTGCGTTTCCGCTGACTACGGTGATTCAGTTGTCCGGGACGATGGTACACGGGGAGCACATGTCTTTTTCGAGGGTACGTTCGCCCGCCGCGATCCGGGAATGTGCCTCCATGTCGGGGAGACTCTTGGCGCATATCCATCTCGAACGGGGGGGGGGGGCGATGGACGAGTGCGCCGGTGGCCTCGCTCCGAGACGGGGGCGTGGACCGAGGCGACGTCGGCTCAGGCCGGACGCGTTCAATCCTTACGGACGGGTTGTGGGTGGGGTATAGGCGTCGACCTCGCGGGAGAATGCCGAATGTCTGCAGGGGTGCTTCCCACCGGGGATCTCGAGGCAGTGTGCTCGTTGCGGAACAAGCGGTATATTCGGGATTCCTCCAAGTCGGCCACAGGAACGCGCGAATGGTCGGACCCGAGATGCTCTTCACACACCTGAAAAGGACGTTGATGAAGAGCCTCGAGAGATTGGCACCCAGTATCAGAAAAAGGCAGTCAGCGTCGATGTTTTCCTCGTAAGTGCGCTTCGCGAGATGGTCTTGAGGCCCTGTCGTCGACGCCTCGGTACCGTTTCAGCCCCTTTTTTGCGAGCTTGTGTACGATGTTCCTCCTTGCGGACATATGGGCCCTTTCGACGCGAGGTGTCTCTCATGGAAAATGAAACCAGACACGGTTCGAGGGCGATGTTGTTTTCGGGGAGCGGGCGTACCACTTGTTCGAAGTATCGATGCAGGCTATTGCAAGCATACAATCCGGTGGCTATCACGTTCTAGGCAGGAAGCTGTTTTGATTCATATAGCAAAGCCATAAGAAATCGAGAAATTGTTAAACGAATAGGTTAACTTTTGGTCTATTATCTATATCAGTAAGAAGTCTTCGAATGCCGTGCAGTAAAGTCCGGAGAGGGAGGGGTTGGAGTTGGATAATAAGAAGTCAGCATTACCGTATAAAAATCTGACTGAGTACAGATTCAAACATGTGTTCCCAAGCTCTCCGTTTTATGAAAAGACGAGTTTCAAGGTAGGACGAGAGTATCGAGTTGATTTGCCGGAAAGCTGGTCAACAACGGAGGATGATACTTGGAGATACTGTTTCCCCGATTGCTATGAGCTTCCTTTGCAAGGATGGAAGATACACATTAGCGTTCGTCCGGGAATGGAAGATTTCGTCTTGGATAACATATCCAACTTCTTGCTCAAAAAGGGTGTCCCATTTAAATTTAGAGCGACTACAACTGCTTTCTATCAATCGAATATGAAGTACGCAGATCGATCGGGATCCGGTAAATTTATTACTGTGTATCCTAGAGACGATGAGCAGTTTTGCTATCTGCTAGATAGCCTCAATGAATTGACCGAGAACGTTGAGGGCCCGTATATTCTTTCCGATACAAAATATGGAAACGGCTCAGTGTATTTTCGCTATGGTGGCTTTTACTATCGCAAGCAAGTGCTTGAAGGTGGCAAGAATGTCATGGTGATTGCCACTCCAGATGGAAACACGATTGAGGACAAGCGGGTACCGTTTTTCGTTCTCCCGGATTTCGTAAAAGTACCGCAAAAAATCGAAGCAGAAGTTTTCGAGAGATTGAATCCCGATGCTGACTCTCTAGCAAGAGAACTCGCGCCGTATTCGATTCTCGATAGCCTTCATTTCAGCAATGGTGGAGGGGTATATCTCGGAAGGAATGAGGCAACCGGCAAAAGCGTGGTTTTGAAGGAAGCTCGTCCCTTTGCTGGTTACACGGGTGAGGAAGACGCCATTGCCAGGCTGCGGAGAGAAAAGGAGGCATTGATACAATTACAGGGCATTGGCGGTATTCCCGAGTACCTTGGATATAAGGTGATCGATGGGCATGAATTTCTGATTGAAGAATTCGTCGAAGGAGTATCGCTCCAAACATGGCTTGCGTCTAATTATCCATTTTCCCTCGAAATGGCTCTTGTTGAAAAGTTTGAAAAAAGAGCTCTGCGAATCGCGAGGGCCATCATCAGGCTCGTAAACGAGGTCCATTCTCGGAGCATAGCGATAATGGACATAAATATGAAGAACTTCATTGTTGGGCCTGATGAAAGCGTTTCGGTAATCGATTTCGAAGGAGCCCGACACGTTGAGGGCGATGATTCGGGCGTTCTGGGTACTCCAGGATTCATTCCCTACGAGAGGTGTGGTAATGCTGATCGCGACGCATTCGCTCTCACAAATTTGCTGTTTTATATCTTCTGGCCCTCTTGGTCCACGGCATTCAGTCCTAGAGCGCTGGAGACAAGCCTTGTTCACGTGGAGAGTCTATTCTCTGAAGAGACGATGAATCTGCTGTCAGACGCCAGGGCCAATGTACCTTCGAGCTTGCTACGAGACAGATTTGACTATTCCCCGTATGTGGCAACTGATATTAATTGCGGTGAGCTGATAAATCGGCTTGCCGCGGGCATCAGAATGTCATCGCGGATGTTGATTGAATCCGGGGATGAAAGAAGATATCCGGGCGATGCTTCGCAATTCTTGCATGACGACTCCGGTTCACTGGACATCGAGACTGGAGCAGCAGGAATAATGCTAATGATGTCTCGTGCAGGAATGAACGTTCAAGAAGATGTGGAATGGATAAAGAGGAAGCTCGATGCAGGAACGTCTATTGGATTTCACGGCCTCTTGCGTGGGGTGTCAGGAATCGCAAGTGCATTGTCACAATCTGGGTATACGCGGGAGGCGCTTGCGCTTGTGCCGTCTGAACTGCCCGCTATCAACCGACATGACCTTTCGATTCGAACCGGCCTTTCCGGGACAATTCTTGCGCTCTGCCAGCTTGAAGAAGACACCGAAGAGCCACGACTATCTCGCCTCATTGAATCTGCGGCAGAACAGCTGAAGACGGCGATCCAGTCTCATGAATGTTTGGTGAGCCCAGGCTCGGAAACCGGAAATGCTGTGGGCCTATTTGATGGCTGGTCAGGGGCTGCCATTGCGTGCAAGCGTTTGATGGAGTATTTTCACGGCAGCTCAGACTGGTTAGCACTGATGCAAGATTGCCTTAAATTCGAGATGGACCTTCTGAGCTTCGGGGAAAACGGTTACTTTGTTAATTACGATGGCGTCAACTTCGGCTATCTCTCTGAGGGGACGGCGGGAGTGTTCTTCGCCTTGACGTATTGCACTCCTAACAGCTGGACTGATGAGCTGGAAAAGATGAGTTTGAATATAGAAGAGCCCATCTCGTTAAACGGCGGACTATTTTGTGGGATTTGTGGAAAAGCTGCTGCCCTGCTCTGTTCGCCAAACCCAAAAGATGAGGCGCCCCTTCGGTTGATGATCAGGAATGTCGCGAATGGATTCCTATTTGCGCGCGATGAGGATGAATCCATATTCATGGTTGGGAACGGAGGAGCCTGTTTATCTGCGGATTATTCCACTGGGTCAGCAGGCTTGATCGGATTCCTATTGTCCTTTCAGTCGCGTAGATGCGAATGGTTCCCCGTTCCTCTTCATTAGTTTCGCATTTACGAAAAAAGGAAAGGAGGTTAGAAATGAATGCATTGCTTCAACTCCAGGCGATGAAGTCGTCCGGCGCTGAGATCGATCCTCGCGGTTCGGGCTTGAGCTTCTTCTGCGATGGCGACAACAGCGCTGCAAGCCTGTGGTGCGGAGGCCACCACTAAGGCCGCGGCCCACAGGGTTTTAATAGACCCTGTGGGCCTCTTACCTACTTGTTTTTTTGAGGGGAGGTGTGGTGCGGGTGAACGCGCTGCTCCAACTTCAGGCAATGACTCCGGCAGAGCCAGATGTCGATCTCCGCGCTTCTGGATGGAGCTGGGGTTGTGATGGAAAGCAGAGCAATCTAAGTTTCTTCTGTGGCATCTTCGGATAGTTGCTCATAAGAAATGGAAGGCTTCATGTCTTCCATTTCTTATGAGTTGGGAGCTTGAAGCAATTGGGAGATAAGAATGTGTGAACCGATTGTCGCATACGGAGTTCGCAAAACGTTTGCGCAGAAAGGAGGGAAACCCGTAGAGGTGTTGAAAGGGGTTGACATCCATGTTGGCACTAAAGAAATGGTGGCAATAGTGGGACCGAGTGGTTCCGGAAAGTCAACGCTGCTTCATTGCCTTTCCGGGTTGGAGTCTCCCACAGAAGGGACGATAAAACTTGCAGGTCATGATATCGTGGGCATATCTCCAAATCAACTATCTAAGATTCGCAGGGCGCACGCGGGTTTTATTTTTCAATCGTATAATCTCATTTCATCTTTATCAGCAATAGAGAACGTATCTGTTGCGGCTCGTCTTTCGGGGGCTGCGGTAGCTGAGCAGGATCTGCAACACCTGTTTGCAAAGATGGGGTTAGCTGAAAAGCAAAAACTGAAGCCTGTTCAACTTTCTGGCGGTGAACAGCAGCGCGTTTCTATAGCCCGTGCGCTTGCGACGAACGCCGATATCATTTTTGCGGATGAGCCGACAGGTGCCCTAGATGCGGAAAACACTCAACATGTCTTGAAAATTCTTCGCAACCTGGTTGATGTCGAAGGACGTTCAGTCCTTTTGGTTACCCATGACTTGGAGGCAGCGGCCCTTGCGGATCGGGTGCTAGTTTTTATTGATGGAACTATCAAACGTGAGATGGACAGTCCCAGCCCTAAAGAAATACTGGCTGCATTTGAGGTGGCCAAATGATTCGCTTGGTATTCGCTGACCTAACGAGCACAAAGGCCGTATGGGGTGGATTGCTTGCAATTGCGGTGGTTTTCGGATATCTCGGCAGCTGGGCAGTTTCGATCGAGTCAACTGCAAGTCAATTCGATAATCTCAAAAACCTCGGTACTGTAGTGGTTCTCTTCTCGTCGATAGCCGGCGTCTCCTTGTTGGTGCCTTTGGCGCAGCAGGCGGTTTCGTTGAAGGCGAAAACTTATGCACTGTGGCAGATTGTTGGAGCCAGCCCTCGGACAATTCGATTGATTGTGTTGATGCAACTGTTCGCGATTGCTATTGTCGGAGCGGCTGGTGGTTCGGCGTTCGAAGTGTTATCTTACCCCCTGTTGTTTCCATTGGTTTTTAGCTCATATAATCCTCCGAGCAATATTACCCTTGATCTGGGTCTATTCAACATGCCTGCTGTCTGGTTTGGTGCGGGAATCTTGTTTGTTGTTGGCGGTTACCGAGCTGCGAGGCGAGCGGCGAATATTCCCCCAGTCACAGTCGTGCGGGAGACCGAGATGCCTACAAAATGGAGGTCTCCCTTAAGGGCCGCAATTGGGTTCCTGCTTGTGGTGGCATTTTCTTTATACCTGTGCGATCTTCCGGATCAATTGCGAGAAGGATATTTCGACTATGCGATGATGGTGCCGCTTTTTGCGACCAGCATCTTCGCCGTTGCATCTCCTTGGCTGTTAACTGCGGTGTTGAAACTATTAAATAAGGGAGTTTCTGTCAGCAACATTCCAGGCTTTATCGCGGCTCGAAATGCCTTGCATCAGATTGAAATAGCGGGTTCATCGGAAGTGTCCATTATGGTTGGATATGGAATCCTATCCTCTTTTAATGTGATGACCGATGTCTTGACAGGCTACATCAACCGAATTGGATTAACCGGCCTCAATACATCTTTGGATTGGACAAGCTCAATAATACTATTTGGTGGTCCTGTAATACTAAGTTGCACCGGCGCGGCCGTATCCTCCTTTCTTTCTTTTGATAGTCGGAAAAAAGATGCCGCACAATACCTGTCGCTTGGGATTCGGCGCAGCAGCCTCTTGGTAGCCTGCCTCATTGAAGCAGCTGTTCACGTTGTGGCTGCTGCGGCGATTGGAGCAATGCCGGCAATATTGACCGGCTATCTTATCGGTATTCCAATCGGAATTACCCCATCATTCTGGAGACCGCTTGTTGGTGGGGGCGTTGTGTTAGGGGCAGGATTCATTCTCGTTGCGCTCTCAATACTCATACAAACGCTGTACGGCGTGAGGCGTAGCGAAGGAGTCGGTCTCGTCAACGGGCTGTCGGAATAGTTTGCAATCGGTGAAGATCATGAAGACATTGCTTAAAGTGCTGGGACGAAGTATCTCCCATCATCGGTTCCTATATATTTTATGCCTTCTACTCGGGGGGATCAGTGAGCTGCTGGTACTAGTTCAACCCCAGCTTGGAGGCAAGCTAATCGAAGGTGTTCAGAGCGGGCAGCTCTCCGGGTCTATTGTTGCTGCATTGGTGTTTATACTCGCTTCCAATGCCCTGGTAACAATGTGCCAGCAACTAGTGCTGGGTAAGATATGTGAAGACTCGGCATATGAGTTGCGCTGTGGGCTTGTTGAACGTTTTTTCAGTCTGCCAATTCTTGAGCAAGAATCTAAGGCTCCGGGATGGTATTCCCAGAGAATAGTAAGCGATGTAGATTTAACTAAAGCATTGCCAGGACAGAGTATCGCGTTGTTCCAAGCGACAATTATTCTGATTGGTTCGACGATAGCTCTATTGTGTATCGAGCCAATCACGTTCTTTGTTGGTGCTTCCTTCGGAGTCCTTTCTCTTGTGTTTGCTGTTATTGCGTCTAGACCCCTCGTAAAACTGAGAGAGGGGATTCAAGATGCGTATACCGGAATAACGGCTGGCGCGCAAGAAAGCATGAGAACAGGCAGAGTGCTCCGTGCATATGGAGCGTGGAATGCTTCGCGTAAGGAGTTGGAGCTCGAAGTTTCTAGGGCACATGAGGATGGGTTGCGACTGTCAGTAATCAACAGTTGCTTGTTTCCAATTGCTTCGATATTGATGCAGCTAGCAAATATTGGAACCATACTGTTCGGCGCCTTTCGCGTGGCAGACGGAGCAATTGCATTCTCCGGTCTCGTCATGTTTTTAATGTATTTTTCGGCGTTTTCCTCATCCGTATCTCAGCTGTCAGGATCGATATCAAGGATGCGCGAAGCGGAAGCGGGGGAGCGTCGTCTCACCGAACTCGAGACAATGAACGTTGAGAGAAGCATTCGATATAATCATCAGATTCCAAATATAATTTCTGGCGCTGCGGAAATACAGTTCAACAACGTAAGCTTTTCCTACGACGGAGAAACAGAATTCGCCTTGAAAGATGCAAGTTTTATCGTTCCCGCAGGGAAAAGAACCGCCATTGTTGGCGCTTCGGGCGGTGGAAAAACAACTTGCCTGGGATTGTTGGAGAAATTCTTCTTTCCAAACTCTGGAGAGATATTGTTAAATGGAATGCCCCTGAATGAAATTGAGACAAGTCGTTTGAGAGCCTCAATCGGCTATGTAGACCAAGATGCAGTTGTCATGAGGGGGACGATACGATCGAATTTGTCTGTCGGACGGGAGGGAATCTCGGATTCCGAGATGGAAAAGGTCCTGGATTTAGTTGGACTAACGCTTCCGCAACCGCGACTCGATTATCAAACGGGGGAAAACGGCTCCGCTTTATCTGGAGGGCAAAAACAAAGACTGGCCCTGGCTCGATCATTTTTGGGGCTCCCAAACCTATTAATTATGGATGAGCCGACATCGAGTCTCGACGGGATAGCGGAGCATGAGATAAATGACATCATCCGTAAGGCATTCTCATCAATTACCGTACTCTGTACGGCGCATAGGTTGTCTCAGATTTTGAGTTCTGATTGGATTGTTGTCGTGAATGAAGGTCAAGTTGTCGCGCAAGGTCCGCATGAAATCCTGATGGACACATGCGAGTATTACAGAGAGCTCGTTGCTTCTCAGGCAGCATGAACTGTTGTCGTTGCGTTACCTTGCGCGATGACTACAACAAAAGACGATACGCACCCCCAGCAACTTATTCGACAGCACAGAAGGCGCGTGACGTTTCGTCCTCGAGCAATTCAAAGAAACGAATCATTAGTGGGCAGTATGGATCGGGCGCAGCAAGAGTGGGCGATGAGCATAAAGATCGCGCCCTGCATCCACCGCCACATATTTCGCAGTATTTACAAGTGGAGCATGTCTCAAATCGAGATGCATCAAGCTGCTGAAATAGTCTCGCGACATCCGAATCGAGAGCATTGGCCAGACTATCGATAAACACATTGCCCATTGCGTACTTTTCCTCATGAAGCATATGGCACGGGTAGACCGTTCCGTCGGAATCAATACTGAGCGTGTTTTTCGCAGCGCCACAATAACGTTTTGCAGAAATGTTGAGGCGCGTTTGTCCATGAGGGCCGGCCATCGAATCGCTTCCAAGGTGGAACAATGCGTCCCCCAGCGAGTAAAGTTGGCTCGGAGAGGGAATGAGGCCAGCCGTATGAGGATCGGAAGAGGTGAACGATATCAGGCTGAAATTGATCGTAACTCCAAGTCTTTTTGAAAGGGTCACGTACTGAAGAACATCTTCGATGTTCAGGGCGTGAATTGTGGCGATGATATGTCCTTGAATCCCGGCGCTCTTTATTTGTTTAATCGAGTCAATGAGCTTAGAAAAGTTTTGTGTACCACGAATGTGAGCTTGCGATTCTGCGGAGTATCCATCAAATGAAATAGAAATGCAGGGAGAATGACCTGAGAGGCGATGAAGGGAGCTTTGATCGATGTGCAGCCCGTTCGAGAGAATGGCCAGAGACGGGATTCCGCAAACTTCCTTTGCATATGCGACGATATCTGGCAAGTCATCACGAAGGAACGGCTCCCCTCCAGAGATGACAAGTTGGCTTATTCCGCGACTACTTATTTCATCCAACGCTTTCTTGATGCATTCCAGGGAGGGGTCTTCGCAGGAATTTCTCCCCTCCTTGTACGAATAGCATCCCTGACATGTTAAATCGCAGCGGCTCGTGACATGAAAATACACCGTTTGCAATGCGGGTGGATGCCGTGGACCCTCAAAAAAACAACTATTACTTAGCTGGTCGAACAGACTTTGATCTACGAGTGAAATTTCGGACCGGTCTAGGTCTTCCACGAGCAACTTTCGACATATTTCTGCACCGGCGGCAGTCAGTCCGATAATAATACCGTTGTCATAATTCGCAACTATCGGAATACCAGCAAAATCGAACATGGTCACGTTTTTATGGAACTTCATCCTCAATCCTCTCAGGTTAAGTCCCCAATGGTCGTCCCGCAGATGGAAGCCAATACAGCTGAGTTTGATTGTTCCGGTTGGGCCATAAGGGTCCATGAGGCTGCATTGACACACATATTCTATTGCGCAAATAAGATATGCCAATTGTGAATCGAATGAATGGCCACAGTTGTTGTCAGCCAAATCCCCATCAGCGAATAACGTAAAGCGGCGATACGGGTGCAGGCTCCTATGATTCAGGAGGGCGAGTTTCTGCGCCGCAGCTCATAAATTCTTTTGATAGTGCTTGAGAAGAGGGGTGCTTCGTTTTCGATTTTCGCAGGTAAGAAGACCTATTTGGAATCTCGATTATCGAGATGGCTGGATTCGGTGTCATTATCAGGCTGGTGAAGATGCGGAAAAGCACCAAGAACGTTGTTTGACAGGGTTTTTCGGGCCTCCTGCACGTCTTGGAAGTTGCAAAATGATACAGCAACTCAAACATATCGAAGAGCGATAGCTGTTGGAGCGAGAGCCAGAACAGCGAGATTAAACGAGTCGCAGAGGTCTCAACGCCTTCCCCTAAAGGGCCTCTTTTGTCCGTAGTGGCAAGAGGGGCTTTTTCGTTTCCCTCTTGCGACGGAGGGGGACACCATGCGCCTATACAGGACGAATTGCGCGCTCTCGTCGGATGATGGACTATGTGTCGAGATGAGGATCTCGGGTGGAGGTCACGTCGCGGTCGCGGTCGGGCGCGATGTGGCGGAAGCCCTAGACGACCTCCAGCGCGAATGGTGGCGTATCGAGCGTCGGGAGGCACGCCACACTCTCAGTTTGGACGCTATGCTCCCCCAGGTGTTGGCGGACCCTTCGTCGAACCCTGAGGAGATGCTGGCGAGGCGATACGAATCGAAGGCGCTGGCTTGCGCGGTCGCAACACTCTCCCCAGTTCAGATGAGGCGGCTTCTCATGCACGATGCTGCCCTGCTCCCGATAAGGGAAATTGCGGAGGGGGGTGCTTCGAAAGGGCGATAAAGTACGGCCTCCACAAAGCGAGAGAAAAGCTCAGGGAAATTCTCGAGAGCGACTTCCCCTCCTAGAGCCGGCGTGTCCGGTATAGCGAGGAGCGACTCCTTCGAGAACCTTGAGAATCGCATGGCCGTCCGATGCGGTAGGGGCAAGAGCGCGCCACGCGATGATGGCCTTTGGTCTTCGGGCGGAGCTCGGGCCGGCCAAAAGGCCGGCCCGCTTGCATATTCGGGTTGCTGAGAAAGGAGTGGGGGTGGCTACGCTTGGATGGAATCCGACGCGGTCAGATATGCTTCGCGGACCTAGATCCGATCGTCGGCAGTGAATAGTGCGGCGTTCGCCCCTTCCTCATCGTGCAGGACGATTGCGAGAACAGGCGCCCGCGCCCGGTTATCGTCGTGCCTCTCACGAAGCGAGTAGGAAGGTGGATGCCGACGCACGTTCTCCTTCCTGTGGTCGTAGGGTTGAGACGGACGTCGACGGTGATGCTCGAGCAGGTAAGAACGATCGACAAGGCACGTCTCGGGGCGCGTCTCGGCATTGCGGGCGAGCGTGAGATGGCAAGGGTCGATGCGGCTATCGCGGTAAGCCCGGGGCTTGTCCCACGGAGAAACGTCGTCCCCTTGTGTGACGTCTGTGCGCGGCGGTTTCGCGACGCGGGCTACTAGCTCGACGCCCGAGACCCGGGAGCCGCGATGACTCCCTTTGTGTCTACTGCGGAGACCGCGCGGGTCGAGATCACGCGGTATCGGGGCCGTGGCGAAGCGTGTGGCGGACCGCAAGCGTGCAAGCCCGGCAGCAGCACCGTTGCCGTGTGGGGCTGCGGGGATGAGACTGGGATCGCGTGCCTTTAAGGGTGCGCGGCCCTCCAAGATTGGAGGGGAAATGTCGAGCGAAGGAATCGTGGCAGATCCGAACATGCCCGTCCTGGCCGACGCAGATCTGGACGGGCTGTACTTGGCGGCGCTCGAACCCTATCCCTACCTCATGACGCCAACGCAGGTCGCCGAGTTCGCTTGCGGGACTCGGGGCGGAGTGAGGCATCTGCTCAAGATGGGGGGAGATTAAAGGGGCGAGGATGGGCAGCAGATGGGTGGTCCCGATTGAGATTTCTGGGATTGCATTGTTCTTTCCAATCAGGTGCAGATATGCCAGATGACGGAGGTGGAACGGCGCAACAAACCACGGCCGTTGGACGGACGTTTCCAGTTTGTATGCGATTGACCGTTCCCTAAAGAACAATGACCAAAAAGACATCCCCTTGGATGATCGAGATTGGTCTAAGGCCCGTGACAGCTCTACTGTAAGACGCTGCGTGCGGGCCGGGGCATGCCATATGTCACGGATTCCCGGGTGGACTGGGCCTCGCACGGTGTCAGCGCTACTTCCAAACCGCGAGCGCCGCAGTGCCCAAGACGATGAGGGCGAGACCGATGGCGCTGCGTCGCGAGACTTTTTCGTTGAATGCCAGGCGCGCAAATAGTACCGATACGACAATCGATAGTTTGTCGATCTGCACCACGACGCTCACCTGGCCTGCGGCGATGGCATAGTAATAGAGCAGCCACGATGCTCCAGTCGCGATGCCCGATGCCGCGAGTAATACGAGTTCGTAGCGGTCTATGTGCACGGCTTGGCCCATCTTGCCTTTAGCTGCCACGATTGCCCATGCCATAACCAGTACCACACAGGTACGGATTGCCGTGGCCAGGTTGGACTCGACGCCTTCGATGCCAACCTTGGCGAGGACGGAGGTGAGTGCTGCGAACACGGCGGCGCCGAGGGCGTAAGCGAGCCAGGTCCGGTCTTGCTGCTGCTCGGGTCCGGCAGACTGCTGCTTCTCGATCATTAAAAACGTGCCGAGGGTGATGACGGCGGTTCCCACGAGCTTAACCGCAAGGTTGCTCGTCTCACCAAAAAGCGCGATGGCGATCAGCGCGGCGAGCACGGTGCTCATCTTGTCAACCGGTACGACCTTATTTACGTCTCCGATGCTCAGCGCCTTAAAGTAACAGATCCACGAAGCTCCGGTAGCGAGTCCCGAGAGGACGAGAAAGAGCCAGGATCTGGGTTCGATGCTGCCAATGGTTCCAATGGATCCAGAAATACCCGCCATTGCCCAGACGAAAACGAGCACCACGCAGGTGCGAATGGCCGTCGCGACATCGGAGTCGGTCTGCTTGATGCCGCATTTGGCCAAGATGGATGTGATGCCGGCAAAGAATGCTGACGCAAATGCTGCGACGACCCACGACACGGGTTGTGCGCCTCCTCAAAAAAAAGACCACGCCAGATCTATGGCGCATGTCCGATGATACCGCGCTTGCCTATAGGTCGCGTGCCCGGTAGACCTTGGTGCTGATGGCGCAGCTGACAACGCCAAGGATGACCGTTGCTAGCGCGACGGCACCACACAGGCAACCGAGGACGGCAGAATCGGGATTCGTCCCTGCAATCGACATGAGCTGGTTGCTGATGGGGTTGAATGAGTTTAGCGTGACCATGATAAGGCACATGAATAGGGCGTACAGACCAACGGATAGGCGTTGCGCCTTCATGTGTTCAAATCGAAAGAACAGAGGCAGTACCAAAAACACCGCCATGAGGGAGAAAAGCATCGATATTGCCGAGGCGATTGCGGTCTCAAAGACGGTCTCTCCCGTGGAGGGGATACCCACGCTGTTTAAGATCGGGATGGCGACGATACTCAACAGCACGGCCGCGCACGCCATGATGACCGAGAAAATAGTGATGCACAGGTAGCGTGCGCTGACGATGTCTTTGCGTGAGATGGGCAGCGTTGCCCGATAGCGCTCCCATCCGTTTTGGTTGTCGAGCCCGGCCAGCGACGTCATGGCCATGATAGGCGACATGGCACTGATCGCGAAGGCGCCGGCGGCGCTCATGTCGGAATCACCATTCGATGCCCTGACGGCGGTCAGCACGACGAAGATGAACAGGCCGACACCTGCGATGCTCGGGACGAGCGTGCGAACGATGGGAAGCTCGGACATAATGGCGCGTTTCATTTCAAAGCCCCTTTCAGCATGAAGCGAAGATAGTCATCAATGGTTGCCCGATCGCAGGGAATCTCGGGGAAGGCCTCGAGCACTTCGCGGTGGTTGGGCACGAGCACGTCCACGCTGTAGGCGTGGCGGGCGGCGCGGGTGCCTTCGACGCAAGCCATGAGCTCGGCGGCCTGTGCCTGGGTGCAGTGGGCGATGCCGGCGCGGTCGGTAATGTCCTCGCGTGGCAGGTCAAACACAATCGAGCCGTTATCGATGCAGATGACGCGGTCGGCAGCACGATCGAGATCAGACGTAATGTGGCTCGAGAGCAGCACGCTGCGCTGGCCGTCGGCGACAAAGGCGAGCAGCTCATCGAGCAGTTCCTCGCGTGCCATGGGATCGAGGCCCGCGGTGCCTTCGTCCAAAACGAGCAGCTTGGCATGGTGGCTGAGCGCGCAGGCGAGCTGCAGCTTCATACCCATGCCGCGGGAGAGGTCCTTGACCTTTGTCTTGGGATCGAGGCCAAATCGGTTGATGAATCCGGCGAACGTTTCGCGGTCCCACGTGGGGTACGCCGGGCCTACGAGCGCCTCGATCTGGCCGACCTTGAGCGTGGAGGGGAAGGGACATGTGTCCAGCACGAGGCCGATGCGAGAGCGCAGGTGGCGTTGCGACTCATCGGGCGCGTCGGTGCCACAGCGCTGCCCAAACAGGTGCACCTCGCCGGCATCGAGCTTTATAAGCCCAAGCGTGGCGCGAATGGTCGTCGTCTTGCCGGCGCCGTTTGCGCCCACAAAGCCAACAATTTGGCCGGGCTCCACGGCCAACGTGACGTCACGTAGCGAAAAGCGGTCGCTCACGCGGCGTGAGATGCTTTTGAGTTCTAGCAAGTTTTGCATGGCATAGCCTTTCTTGCAGATGGTTACTGCATGGTTTCGGGGGCTACCAGGTCGAGCATCTCGTGCAGTTTATCGCGCGTGACGCCCACGGCTTCGGCTTGCGTTGCTGCCTGTGCGAGCAGCTCTTCGATATGGCAGAACTGATTTTCGCGCAAGAGTTCTTGGTTGCCCTCGGCGACAAAACAGCCCTTGCCCTGCACAGTGCAGATAAAGCCGAGTTGCTCCAGGTCGGCGTAGGCGCGCTTGGTGGTGATGACACTCACGCCAAGATCGCTCGCGAGTGCACGGATGCTGGGGAGTTTGGCTCCCGCAGCAAGCGTGCCCGAAAGGATCTGAGCTTTGACCTGCGAGGTTATCTGCTCGTAGATGGGCTTGTCGCTCGAATTGGATAGGATGATGTCCACAGCGGCTCCTTAGCTGATGGGCTACACGTGTATATAACCGGTAAGCACAGTATATACACACTATGTACAGTTGTGCAAGAGGAAATTACGGGGCTGTCCGTCCCTCTACTCATTCATCTCAATCTGTAACATCTAGACCCGTTTTGGATGACTAACTGTTACAGATTGAGATCTTTCTGAGACGTCCGACCGTTTGTCTCGATTTGTAACATCTGGAGGTCAAAAACCCGTTTATCTGTTACAGATTGAGATTTTGTCGACAGGTCCATTCATTTGTCTTGATCTGTAACATCTAGACCCGTTTTTGCTGGCTAACTGTTACAGATCAAGATACTGGCTGCCCGCCCTGTGCGTTCATCTCAATCTGTAACACCTGGAGGTCAAAAACCCTTCTAGGTGTTACAGATTGAGACAAACCGTCGCGGAACACCGCTGACATTCCACCGTCCGAGCCCCAACTGATGAATTTGTCCTGATAGGCGCCCTATGGCGAGGTTTCGCGGCTACAATAGTGCGGTTACATCGACGTAATGCACTCAATGCAAGAAAGGATCCGCATGGCAAGCCTGTCGGATGAAATCTCGTCGCGCCGCACATTCGCGATCATCAGCCACCCGGACGCCGGTAAGACCACGCTTACCGAGAAGCTGCTGCTCTATACCGGCAGCATCCAGACCGCCGGCTCGGTCAAGGGCAAGAGCTCGGCCAAGCATGCCGTTTCGGACTGGATGGACATCGAGAAGGAGCGCGGCATTTCCGTTACCTCCTCGGTGCTGCAGTTCACCTACAACGGCGCCTGCGTCAACATCCTCGATACCCCCGGCCACCAGGACTTCTCGGAGGATACCTACCGTACCCTTATGGCCGCCGACGCCGCGGTCATGGTCATCGACGGCGCCAAGGGCGTCGAGGCCCAGACCAAAAAGCTCTTTAAGGTCTGCACGCTGCGCCACATTCCCATCTTTACCTTTGTGAACAAGCTCGACCACGAGGCTCGCGATCCGTTTGAGCTCATGGAAGAGATCGAGAACGTCCTGGGCATTAATACGTATCCCATGAACTGGCCGATCGGCAGCGGCCGCAACTTCCGCGGCGTGTTCGATCGCCAGACTCGTCACGTCATTGCCTTTGAGGGCGACGGCCACGCTAACGCCACCAAGAAGGTCGCCGAGGTCGAGGCCGAGCTGGGCGATCCTTCCATGGACGAGCTCATTGGCGAGGAAAACCATAAGAACCTGATGGACGATATCGAGCTGCTCGATGGCGCCGGCGACGAGCTCGACTTGGATGCCGTGGCCTGCGGCAAGCTGAGCCCGGCGTTCTTTGGCTCGGCGCTCACCAACTTTGGCGTGGAGCCCTTCCTCAAGGAGTTTCTGCGTCTGGCCCCGACGCCGCGCGCCTATACCGATACGCTCACCAGCGAGCCGGTCGATCCCTGCCGCGACGACTTTAGCGGCTTTGTGTTTAAGATCCAGGCCAACATGGACAAGAACCACCGTGACCGCATCGCCTTTGTGCGCATTTGCTCGGGCAAGTTCGAGCGCGGCATGGATGCCTTCCACGTGCAGGGCAACCGCAAGCTTAAGCTTGCCACGGGCACGTCGATGATGGCCGATGACCGTGCCATCGTGGACGAGGCGTACGCGGGCGATATCGTGGGCCTGTTCGATCCGGGTATCTTTAGCATCGGCGACACCGTGTGCTCCGGCAAGCGCCACGTGCAGTATCCGCAGATCCCGACGTTTGCCCCCGAGATGTTCGCTCGCATTACGCAGGTCGACACGCTCAAGCGCAAGCAGTTCGTCAAGGGCATGGAGGAGCTTGCCCAGGAGGGCGCCATCCAGATCTTCCGCGAGCTGGGTGCCGGCATGGAGAGCGTCATCGTGGGCGTGGTCGGCGTGCTGCAGTTTGAGGTACTCGAGCGCCGTCTCAAGGCCGAGTACCGTGTTGAGGTTCGTCGCCAGCCGCTGCCCTATACGGACATCCGCTGGATCCAGAACGACCCCGACACCATCGATATCCCGGGCCTTTCGCTCACGCGCGACACGCTGCGCGTCGAGGACATGCGCGGCGGCAAGCTGCTGCTGTTCACGAGCCCGTGGAACGTGGATTGGGCAACCGACCACAACCCCGACCTTATCCTGTCGGAGTTTGGCAACGTAGCCTTTTAACGCATCGGCGCGGTGGTCCTGCGGGGCTGCCGCGCCGTTTGCTTGCCTGATGCCGTGTGAGCGGCTATCATACCCACCGTCGTCTCAAGACCGGGGCGTCCGAGCAGTTCGGGTCCGATATCCTGCTCGTTAAACCTAAAACCAAAGGAGTACATAATGATCAAGAAGGTCATGGAGGACTACAAGGTCCTGTTGCGGAGCATTCCCGCGGCAACGGTTTCGCTGTTTTTCGTGAGCGTCATCATGATGAACCTGCTGGCCAACAAAGAGCTCATCAGCCTGCCGTATCTGGCGCTCGACTGTGGCTTTGTGGTGAGCTGGGTTTCGTTTTTGTGCCAGGACATGATCTGCAAGCGCTTTGGCGCCAAGGCATCCATCAAAATCTCTATCCTCGCGCTGCTGGTCAATCTGGCCGTGAGTCTGTGCTTTTGGGCATGCTCGCTCACGCCCGGCATGTGGGGCGCCTACTACGACACGGGCATGATCGAGGTCAACACTGCCCTTAACGCCACCATCGGCGGCACCTGGTACGTGGTGCTGGGCTCTTCGCTGGCAATGCTCGTTTCTGCCGTGGTTAACTCCACGCTCAACCAGTCGCTCGGTCGTATGCTCAAAAAGAATAACTTTGCGAGCTTTGCCTTCCGCTCCTATGTGTCTACGGGTGTTGGCCAGTTTATCGACAACCTGGTCTTTGCCATTGTGGTAAGCCACACGTTCTTTGGCTGGACCTGGGTGCAGGTCCTTATGTGCTCACTGACCGGCGCTGTTGCCGAGCTGCTGTGTGAGGTCTTCCTGAGCCCCGTGGGCTACAAGGTCGTGCGCGGCTGGGAGCGCGAGAATGTGGGCTCCGAGTACCTTAAGCGCCACGCAACCGCCTAAGGAGTAAGTATGCGGGTTTTGATCACGGGTGCTTCGGGCGGTATCGGAGCCGCATGCGTGCAGCGCTTTTTGGATGAGGGCCACGAGGTCGTGGGCTTTGATCTGCTGCCGGCGGCGATCGAACACGAGCGCTACCGCCATCTGATTGTTGATGTCTGCAAGCCGGGCTCGTTTCCGGGCGACCTTGAACCCCAAGTGATCGTGAACGTCGCCGGTACGCAGGATTCGGCCGACGATATCGCCGCCAACCTGTGTGGCACCATCAACGTGACCGAGCGCTACGCTTTTGTGGGGGAGGGGCTTGTCGCCAAGCCGGCGCCGGCTATCAAATCCGTGGTCAATGTGGGCTCGGCGAGCGGCCATACGGGTTCGGAGTTTCCCGTCTATGCCGCCAGCAAGGGCGGCGTTATCGCCTACACCAAGAACCTTGCAAACCGCCTGGCACCGCAGGCCATCGCCAACAGTGTGGACCCGGGCGGCGTTATCACGCCGCTCAACCGTTGCGTGATGGAAGACGAACACCTGTGGAACCAGATTATGGAGCTCACGCCGCTTAAGCGCTGGGCCACTGCCCAAGAGATCGCCGAGTGGATCTACTTTGTGGGCGTGACCAACCGGTTTATGACCGGGCAGAGTCTGCTGATCGATGGCGGCGAGGCCGGCCGCACACAATTTATTTGGCCCGAATAGGAAACGTGCCCGATGGAAAGCCGTCGGGCGCGTTTTTGATGTATCGATTTTTAGCCGAGGCAAGTCCAGTTGACGGGGGTCGAGCCGTGCTGTTCGAGTAGCCGATTGGCTGCCGAGAAGGGACGCGATCCCATAAAGGCGGGGAGTTCTGCCGTGGCACGGTTGGCCGAAAGCGGCGAGGGGTGCGTGGAGGCCAGACAGAACTTGTCGGTTGCCTTGCCCGCGCCGACTGCGACGAGCTTGCCTTCGACCATCTGCTGGGCAAAGCGACCCCATGCCAAAAAGACTACCGGCTGGGGCAGCTGGCAGCAGCGTTCGATAACGTAGTCGGTGAGCGTGCTCCAGCCCAGTTTGGCGTGCGAGTTCGCGGCATGCTCGCGCACGGTGAGCGTGGTGTTGAGGAGCAGGACGCCCTGTTGTGCCCATGGTGTTAGGTCTCCCGTGGCGGGAATGGGGCAACCCAGATCGGCTTTGAGTTCCTTATAGATGTTGCGCAGGCTCGGCGGCAACTTGGTTTGCGTCGTGGGGACCGAAAACGACAGTCCCATTGCCTGGTTGGGTCCGTGATAGGGATCTTGACCCAAGATGACAACCTTGACCTGGTCGGCCGGCGTGTAGGCGAGGGCATTGAGGATGTCGTCTTGTGCCGGGTAGATGGTCTGCTCGGCACGCAAAAGGGCGATACGCTCGAGCAGCTGGTTCGTAGTGTCACGTACCGGCTGCGGTGCATCGCCCAACCAAGTTGCTATGTTGTGGTCGCGAGTTGCGGTGTCCATGGGGCTCCTTTATGGTAGATGCTCTGTTGGCATCTATTGTAAAGGCGCACCGGTTGCCTTTATGACACGGCTGTATGAAGAACGGGGCCTACGAGACGTGCTCGGGCGCTCCTGCCATACGGGTGTGTCCATGTGCGCGAAGGCGCGGAAGCTCGACGGTTGCCACCATGACGCCGGTTAGGATGAGGGCGGCGCCAAAGAAGGCGATGGGGCTCAGAACCTCGCCGACCAGGAAGAACGAGAAGACGGCAGAGCAGACCGGCTCGAGCGAGAAGGCGAAGCCGGTGGTCTCGGCGGGCACGTGGGGCTGCACGAGTGTTTGGGTGATAAAGCCATAGGCAGAGCAGATGAGTGCGAGTGCGACGACAACGACGATCTCGCTCGGCGTGCCGGGAAGCGTGAAACCGCCAAAGGTGAATGCGGCGATACCCGAGAACAAGCCTCCGAAGCCCAGCTGCCAAACGCCCAGGGCCAGCGGGTCGACATCTTCGACAAAGCGCTTCGCCACAATGATATGGCCGGCATAGACAAAAGCGGAGAGCAGCATGATGAGCGCGCCCGGGTTCAGGCTGGTGAAGTCGGCGCCCGAGAGCAGCAACATACCGCAGGTGACGATGGCGGTGCCGACGAGCACTTTGCGCTCGGGGGCACGACGCAGCAGGGCGGCGTTGGCAAACGGCACGATCACGACCGTCAGGCTCTGCAAAAAGCCGGCGGTGGAGGCGGAGGTGAGGCTGGAGCCCAGGCACATGCAGATGAGTTCGGTTGCCATAATGGCGCCGATGATGGCAGCGCGGACCATAAGGTCGCGGTTGATGCGGAAAGCGCGCTTGTGGAAGAGCAGCAGGCAAGCCACAAAGGCGATGATGCAGCGCAGCGCAACGATGCTCGTGGCGTTCATACTGTCCATGCCGATCTTCATGAGGGGGTACGAAAAGCCCCATGCGACGGGAACGGAAAATGAGAGCGCGATTGCTTTTTTGCGATCCATGGGACTCCTTTTGTTACAGAACGGTTTCGTAAAAAGGATTCTGCTCCCAGATGTGGATGTAGTAAAGCGAATGTATCTTCAGTATGATTAAGAAATGCTAATGTCATTAGGAAAAGCGCTGGCAAAACGTTTTACGGCTGCATTGATGTGGAGGCACGATGGCATCGCGGTATCAGATTGTTTGTATGGCGGTCGATCGCGGCAGTCTTAAGGGCGCGGCGGACGAGTTGGGCTATACGCAAAGTGCGGTGAGCCAGGCCGTCAAGGCGCTCGAGCGCGAGCTGGGCACCACGCTTATCGAGCGCGGAAAGCAGGGCGTTTCGCTTACGCGCGATGGCAAGCAGTATCTGCCGTACCTGCGCCAGATTGTGACCGCCGAGGCCGAGCTCGAGGGCAAGCGCCAGGAGCTGCTGGGGCTTTCGTCGACCGATATTCGCATCGCGACGTTTACCAACGTGAGCCGTACCGTGCTGCCGCGTGTGATCCGCGACTTTGGTACGCTGCACCCGGGCGTACGCTTTACCCTCAAGCAGGGCGATTACACGCGCAACGCTCAGTGGGTGCACGACGGCGTGGTGGATTTTTGCTTTACGGCGCGCGGGTTTACCGCAGGCCTCGAGAAGCGTGTGGTCTATCACGACGAGTTGGTGGCGCTGCTGCCGGCTGCGCATCCGCTGGCGGCAAAGGAAAAGGTGACGCTCGCCGACCTGGCGTCCGAGCCCTTTGTGCTGCTGGATGAGGGCGAACAGAGCCTGGTGCTCGATGCATTTGCGACACATGGGCTGTCGCCGCACGTGACGAGTGAGGTGACTGACGACTACACCATCATGGCGATGGTGGAGGAGGGCCTAGGCGTGAGCATGCTCTACCGTCGTACTGTGGAGGGCATGCGAGCCGATATTCGTGTGCGACCCATCGTGCATGCTCCCTCGCGCGACGTAGTGGCAGCTTGGCGCAGCTGGGATACCATGCCTATCGCCACGAGGCGCTTTATCGACTATATGAGCTCGCATATTGTCAATTAATGACTGGCGTGGCGTTGAGTGCGGTGTCTAGCGGGCTGTCGCTTTGGCTTGGGTGGCGCGATAGGTGCGTGCCGGGTGGCAAAGTAGTACCGCCACGACCATAAAGAACGCCGTGGTGCCCAGGCTGATGGGATAGACCATCATGATGTTCGCAAAGGTGCGGAAGTGCGGGAACACGCAGAATACCCAGTAGAAGCGGATGCCACAGACGCAGATCATGGTAATGAGGGCGGGCATGAGCGAGATGCCAAAGCCGCGCAGGTAGCCGGACATGTTTTCGTAGAACATGCTAAAGGCGTACGCCGGGAAGATCGAGCACACGCGGATATAGCCGATTGAGACGATGTTGGGATCGCTGTTGAACAGCGACAAGATTTCGCGCCCCAGGCCGACAATAACGATAATCGTGGTGAGCGCAACGATACCGCCTTCGACTAGACAGACCTTGAGCGTTTTGGTGCAGCGGTCAATCTGGCGGGCACCGTGGTTTTGTCCCACAAAGGTGGTGCAAGCCTGGCTAAAACTGTTGAGCAGGTTGTAGCACACGTACTCCAGGCTCATGGCGGCGCTGGATGCCGCCATGACCTCGGTGCCCAAGCTGTTGATGGCGGACTGGATGATGATGTTGGCGACGGCAAAGACGGCACTTTGGATGCCGGCGGGCAGGCCAATCTTGACGATGCGCTTGAGGGCAACGGGGTCGATAGCCAAGTCGCGTGGGGTGACGCGGATGACGGAGTCGGTCTTGAGCAGGCGGATAAAGAGCGTCGCGGCGCTGACGGTGTAGGCGATGGCGGTGGCGATGGCGACGCCCGCGACGCCCCAGTGGAGTACGGGGACAAAGACGAGGTCCAGGCATATGTTGAGGACGGTGGACACGGCGAGCGCCTGCAGCGGCATGCGGGTGATGCCGACGGAGCGGAAGATTGCGGCCTCAAAGTTGTAGAGCAAGATCGAGGGCATGCTCAGCAAAAAGACGCGTAGGTAGAGTGAGGCGAGCGGCATGGTCTCGGCGGGAACGTTGAGCGCGGCGAGCATGGGCTCGGCAAAGATCTCGCCCAGGGCGATGACGACAAAGCCCACGAGCGCCATTAAAATCGAGGTATGGACGGCGCGTTTGACCATGTTCTGATCGTTGCGGCCGATAGCGTTGGCAATGACCACGTTGGAGCCAAGCGACATGCCGATAAACAGGTTGAGCATAAGACTGGTAAGCGGAACATTGGAGCCGACCGCCGCCATGGCGAGGGTTCCCTGGTCGCCCGAGAAGTTACCGATGATGACCGTGGCGATGAGGTTCGATAGCTGCTCCAAGATGCTCGTGGCGGCCACGGGGAAGGCGAACAGGGGAATATTGCGCCACAGTGAGCCGGTGGTCATGTCAATGTGCTTGGACGCGGTATCAGTCATACGCTCTCAATCTCTAATATGCTTTTTTGTGCTTATTTGCGCAGACGATGATACTCCTAATGCAACCAGTCGGCACTTGGGGACGTTCCTTTTCTGCCGGCAGTTGGGGACACTCCTTCAGACTAGTCATTGGGGACGTTCTTAAATGACTAGTCGAACAAGAACGTCCCCAATGACGAGGCGGGGGAGGCGTGCGACAATGGTGGGCGTTGTGTTGTTCGCGCTAAGGAGTTGCCATGTTGTTGTGTCCCGTTTGCCATAAGCCATTGGTGGACGACGAGCGCGGTGCTGCATGCGCGGGCGGACATCGATTTGACCGTGCGCGCGAGGGCTATCTGTATCTGCTGCGCTCGTCCAAGAGCGGCGACTCCATGGGCGATCCCAAGTCGCAGGCGCGCAGCCGTCGTGACTTTCTGAACCGCGGATACTATGCGCCGTTGCGCGACGCAATGGTCGAGCTGGTGCGCGAGCAGGTGTCTGGGCGTGCAACGTCTGCGAATGGCCCCATGACGCTGCTCGATATTTGCTGCGGCGAGGGCTACTACACCAGTGCCATGGGCGCGGTACCGGGCGTGGATGCTTATGGCTTTGACCTGGGTAAAGAGATGGTGCGCCTTGCCGCCAAGCGCGGCGATGCGACCTACTTCGTGGCCAACATGAAGGATATCCCCGTGGCCGATGGTGCCTTCGATATGGTGACCGAGCTCTTTGCCCCCTTTAACGAGCGCGAGTTTGCCCGCGTGCTGGCACCCGAGGGCTCTCTCTACACCGTGGTGCCGGGTGCCCGTCATCTCTTTGGGCTCAAGGAGGTGCTCTACGATACGCCGTACCTTAACGACGAGAAGCTGCCGCAGACCACCGAGCTCGAGTTAATCGGAACGCAGCGGGTGACAGCTTCTATCACCCTCCAGACGCAGGCCGATATCGAGGCAGTGTTCCAGATGACGCCCTACTACTACCGCACGCGCCCTGCCGACAAAGAGCGCCTGGCAAACCTGGAAACCCTTCAGACCGATATCGACTTCATCATCGCCGAGTACCGTCACAGCTAACACCTACCAAATAGGGACAGGTTTATTTTGGCAGGTTTTATCTGGGCAAACGTAAAGGGCCGACCGCGGAGATGCGCGATCGGCCCTTTTTAGTTGCTTGGCTGCAGAGGTTATGAGAAGCGAGCGCTTACAGGCGGTCCTTGTTTTCGGCCTTAACGGCGTGCGCCTGCTGAACAAAGAACAGGTCGTACACCACGATGACAAAGGCGCCAAAGTTGATGGCGTCGCCGCCAAACGCGGGAAGCGTGAGCACCGCCTGGGCAAGCGTGGCGACTGCAGCAACGATACCGAGTTTAAACGCGCCGTCAACCTGCGAAGGCTTGTTGGCACCCTTGATGCCCGCAACGCCCGCGGCAAGATCGATGAGGCCCTTGGCGATAATCACGGCCGCGGCGAGCATGGCGTTCGATCCGTAGGTGGACTCGAACTTGCCGGTCGCGATGCCGGCGATTCCAATGACGAGACTGGCGATGCCCAGAACAAAATAAATCAGGGCAAGGATTTTGAGAGTCTTGCGAGTGAAGCTCATGGCTGGTCCTTTCGATACGAGTACGCCAACCTGGCGCGCCCTATGTGCTGCACATATGGTGAAGCACATTGTAGTTCAACGCGGCGATGCATGCGCCTGAAAGCGTCTCTTGCCTGCACGGTTCAACCTTTCAAAAAGGAAAGCTGGACGTAAGTCAAATCGATGGCAGCGCATGCGCGGCGCTGCGATGATGAGGCCATGGTAAGAGCTGGACCGAAGGAGGAGCCATGATGTACGGAGTCAAGCAAGTGGATGAGCCGCGGTCGCTGGGAAGGCGCATGAGTGATTCTGTGATCGCTGCCGTGTGCACGGTATTGATGGCTGTGCTTTGCATTGGGATGCTGTGGACCATGTCGCATGTGGGACAATAACGGACGGTTGGGTGCCAACTGAGGTGGCGCTCACGTATTCGTTTTGTTTGCTAAGGAGTGTCCATGGGCGTCGTCGATCCCTTTTCTGTTGCTCGGGCTGCTGGGCTCGAGCTCGTGCGGACGTCCGAGGGCCTTACGCTCACCGACGGCACGATGGAGTTGCGTGCCGATTTTGGCCGCATGCTTCCACGGCTCAAGCAGGGTCGTCTGCAGCAAGAGCTGTTGGTAAAGGCTGCGCGCACAAAAGGCATCGAACAACCATGGGCGATTGATGCCACAGCAGGCTTTGGCGAGGATTCGCTGCTGCTGGCGGCTGCGGGTTTTGCCGTCGATCTGTATGAGCAGGATTGCGTGATCGCGGCGCTTCTCAAGGATGCCTTGGATCGCGCGGCAGATGATCCGGCGCTTGCGACAGCCGTGGCGCGCATGCGCTTACATGCGGGCGAGGACAGCATTGCCGGCCTTCGCCATACAGCTGAGCTGATCGGGCAGGGCGAGCTCACCGTTCCTGACGTGGTGTATCTGGACCCCATGTTTCCCGGACGCACCAAGAGCGCGGCGGTTAAAAAGAAGTTCCAACTCTTGCATCATCTGGAACAGCCGTGCGCCGATGAGGAGACGTTGGTCGAAGCTGCGCTTGCGGTGCACCCGCGCAAGGTCGTTATCAAGCGACCGGTGAAGGGGCCACTGCTTGCCGGCGTTAAGCCGAGCTATCAACTTGCGGGCAAGGCCGTTCGTTACGATGTTTTGGTGCCGCCGCGCCCGTAGCTTGCGTGCGATGGCTGGCGCTCCGTCAATGCCGTGCCGATGCGGCGCCTATTTCCAAGGGTGCGACGTCAGGTGCCATCCGCCGCAGTATTCGCATTTGTAGCAGGCCAAACCGCGCCGCCCGCGGTTTTCGCAGTCGGCCATAACTGCCTCGGCCTCGGCGCGCGTGTCGTAACGGTTTTTGCGCTCGCACGACTTGTAGCGCCAGGCCTCATCGCGCTCGGCGTCCAGGGCGTCGCGGCGCTCGTCCTCGCGTGCAAACAGGTCGCTCATATCGCCGCCGGTGGCAGCGCCCAAAAACTCGCTTTTGGCCTTTGACCAGGCGGCTCGCTTTTTGCTTCCCATCTGCTTCGCGCCCCTCTTCAAACGCTGGTATCATTGCTCAATCAAAGTGATACCAATAAACGTGAGGCCGCCGCGTGATGATCAGAAAAACCCTCGATACCGACATTCCCGCCGTCATGGCTATCTACGACGCTGCCCGCGCCTTTATGCGCGCGCATGGCAACGCCACGCAATGGCCCGAGGGCACGCCTTCTGCCGAGCAACTGGCTGCCGATATCGCCGCCGGTGGTAGCTATGTGTGCGAAGTCGACGGCCGCGTGGTGGCGACGTTTGCCTTTTTACCGGGCCCGGACGAGTGCTATGACGTAATTGAGGATGGTCAATGGCGCAGCGACACTCCGTACGCCGTGCTGCACCGTGTGGCATCCGATGGCGCCGTACACGGTATCGCGGCCGCGATGTTTGCCTTTGCCAAAGAGCGTGCCGATCACCTGCGTATCGACACGCATCAGGACAACCTGCCCATGCAGGGTGCGAGCCTCAAGGCCGGGTTTAAGCGCGCCGGCATCGTCTATGTGTCCGACGGCACGGCGCGTGTCGCGTTCGATTGGCTGCGTGAGGCGTAAAAGCCGGGCCTCACGGCAACAATTCACTCGAACGACAAATGGCCCAAACGGGGGCAAATTTAGTTGATTGCGGCGCCTGGGGTGTTTGCCGTGTGGTTGATAATGCTGCGCCTACGCGACTATTCCTTGGGCAGCTCGCTTCCACAATGACAGCACTTGGTCGCGCCCTCGTGCACCTCTTCCAGGCAATAGGGGCAGACGGGCGCCGGCACGGCTTCCTCAGCGGTGGTGCCGGCCAGCTTATCGCCAATCTCCTGCGCCTTGTTAAACGCCTTGACGATGGCAAAGACGATGGCAGCGACAATTAAAAAGTTGATGCACGCGCTAATGAACGCTCCAAAGTCGATATTGGTTCCCGGCACCACCAGCCCCGAGATCTCGGTGGCGCTGCCGCCGGCAATCACGGAGATAAGCGGGTTGATGATGTTGTCGGTAAGCGAGGTCACGATGGCAGTGAATGCGCCGCCGATAATCACGCCGACGGCCATGTCTATCACGTTGCCGCGATTAATGAATTCCTTGAACTCGTTGAGCAATGCTTTCATGGTGGTTCCTCGCTGTTGTGAGGCTCGCGTTGTTACTGCCCCAGATGAACCAGGGCAGACAAAAAGGGGAGGTGCAGGCTTTCGCAAGGCGCGAACCTACGAAAATCGCCGCGCGGCAACGCGGGGCGATGAGCTCGGTCGGGGGATAGGGCCCGCTTCGCCCGCCGGCCCGTAAATTGTATCATCCAGTGTGGAACGAGGGTGCCCGTTGCCGCGTGCGATGGGCTTGCAATAAGAGGAGAGCCATGTCGAAGCAAGCGGTCGTTGGAATCTTGGCGCATGTCGATGCCGGCAAGACCACGCTGGCCGAGGCCATGCTGTTTAACGCGGGCCGCATTCGCAAGCGCGGCCGCGTTGACGATGGCGACTCGCATCTGGATACGAACGAGATTGAGCGTGAGCGCGGCATTACGATCTTCTCGTCGCAGGCTGTGCTCGACCATGGTGGCACCCACGTTATGCTCGTGGACGCTCCCGGCCATGTCGATTTTTCTGCCGAGGCGGAGCGCACGCTGCGTGCCCTGGACTACGCGATTCTGGTGGTAGGCGCCAACGATGGCGTACAGGGGCACACCGAAACCCTGTGGCGCCTGCTTGCGCGCTATGACATCCCGACGTTCATCTTTATCAACAAGATCGATTTGGAGAATCCCGGCCGCGATGTTTTGCTGGCACAGCTTGGGCAGCGTCTTTCCGAGGGCTGCCTGGATGCCAACGAACTGCTGGCGGGCGGCACCGTTCAGGAGGATGCTGCTGCGTTAGACGAGGCGGCGCTCGAGGAGTTTCTTGAGGCGGGTGAGCTTTCCTCCGCGACGCTGTCGTGCATGGTTGCTGAGCGCAAGCTCTTTCCCTGCTTTGCCGGCTCGGCGCTCAAGGACCAAGGTGTGGACGAGCTGTTGGATGGTATATGCGCGCTGATGCGCGAACAGGCGTGGCTCCCGGAGTTTGCCGCCCGCGTCTATCGCGTCAGCCGCGGGGACCGCGGCGAGCGCTTGGCTTGGGTTAAAGTGACCGGCGGCACGCTGCATGCCAAGCAGGTGATTGGCGGACGTTCCGGTGCCGAGACATGGGAGCAGAAGGTCGATCAGGTACGCATCTATAACGGCGATAAGTATGAGCTTGCCCAAGAAGTTGCTGCTGGCGGTATTTGTGCCGTGATGGGTCTTGCGCACGTTCGCCCGGGGGACGCCCTGGGCGCGGAGCCCGCGGGCGATGCGCCCGTCATTGCGCCGGTCCTCACCTATACGGTACTGCCGGGCGAGCACGATGTCCATACGGTGTTCCAAGCGCTGACCGAGCTTGCCGATGAGGACCCCATGCTCGGCGTAAGCTGGAACACGCATCTTGAGCAGATTCATCTGCAGTTGATGGGTGCGGTGCAGCTCGAGGTCGTGCAGCGGGTGTTGGCCGATCGCTTTGGCCTTTCGATTGCGTTTGAGCCCGGCGGCATTCTCTATAAGGAGACTATTTCGCAGCCGGTCGAGGGCGTGGGCCACTTTGAGCCGCTGCGCCACTATGCCGAGGTACATCTGCGTTTGGAGCCGTTACCGGCGGGCTCGGGCGTGCAATTTGGCACCGTGACCTCGACTGACGAGCTCGACTTGAACTGGCAGCGTCTGGCGCTCACCAACGCCATGGAGCGCGATCACCTGGGCGTGCTGACTGGCTCGCCCGTCACCGATGTGCGCATTACGCTCACGGGCGGCCGTGCGCATGCCAAACACACCGAGGGCGGCGATTTTCGCCAGGCCACGTACCGCGCGATTCGCCAGGGGTTCATGCAGGCGCGTGAGGCGGGCGCGGCGGTGCTGTTGGAGCCGTGGTACCACTTTGAGCTCGAGGTGCCGGGGGAGTGTGTGGGCCGGGCGCTTTCGGATGCTACGCGTATGGGTGCCGAGTACGAGCCGCCGACGATGGCGGGAGACCGCGCCAAGCTCATGGGCCGCGTGCCGGCATCCGAAGTGCAGGATTACGCGCTGGAGGTGGCTGCCTATACGAGTGACCGCGGGCATCTGTACCTGGAGTTTGCCGGCCACGCGCCCTGTCATGATGCTGAGCGCGTAATTGAGGCGGCCGCCTATAAGCCCGAGGCCGATCTGCCCAATACGCCCGACTCGGTCTTCTGCTCTCATGGCGCCGGCTACACCGTCAAGTGGCACGACGTCCCCGCCACGGCGCACGTAAAGGTCGATCCCGCCACCTTTCGCCCCTGGCGAGCAGCAGACGCCGAGTTTTTCGGTCACATGTGACAAAGGGACAGTTCCTTTGTCACATGCTATTGGTATAACTCGGTACAAGTTGGTATAACTATTGCCAAGGTTTGCCAATCCGAGGAGGCCGACATGAATCCAAATCCCTTTAAGCCCACGGCTGGCAAGCGGCCTCCGATACTCATCGGTCGCGAGTCGGTCATCGAAGATTTCGAGGAAGGGCTCGATAACGGCGCCGGAGCGCCGGGCAGGCTCATACTCATTACGGGAAACCGCGGTTGCGGCAAGACGGTTCTCCTGCGGGAGCTGCAACGTCTAGCCAATGAGCGCGGATGGGCGGTTGTCTCCGATTCCGCTTCGCTTGGCTTATGCGACCGCTTGGCCGATGCACTTCGCTCGAATAAACCCGTTGTGACGTCAATGGAACTCAGTCCATCATTCGGGCGCATGTCGGTCGAGGCGGCGCGTGCAAAGGGTGAAACGCTGCGCGGGCTGGTCAACGAGCGCCTTAAGAAGCTCGATCCAGGCAAAGGCATGCTGTTTGCGATTGACGAGGCACAATCGGCGTCTATCGAGGAGCTGGCGGCCCTTGCCGTTCTCTATCAGCAGGTGCTCGGAGACCAGGATGCCACGGGCTTGTCCGATAGCGACCAGCGCGGTCTTGCGCTGGTGTTCGCCGGCTTACCCAGTATGGTTGACGATCTGCTCGAAGAGCCGAGCGTGACGTTTTTGCGGCGTGCCCAGCAGCGTACGCTGGGGGCGATATCTTTGCCCAAGGTGCGCGATTCATATATCCAGACGGTCAAAGACGCTGGTCTTTACGTTGACGCGGAGACAGCGGACCTTGCGGCACGCAAGAGCATGGGGCATCCCTATATGGTTCAGCTGGTGGGCTATTACATGTGGCGCTCTGCTGTCCGACGCGGCTCGCAGGTCATCGAAAGGCGCGATGTCGAGGATGGCCATGCGGATGCCGTCTCCGAGTTCTACGAAGCGGTTGACGCGCCTCTGTATTACGGGCTGCGCAGTCCACAGCGCCTCTTTATCGAGGCCATGGCTGCTGACGAGGGTGAGCCGACGCGCATGGCGGATATCATTGAGCGTTGTGATCGTACCCAGAGCTGGGCGAGTAAATATCGCGCAAGCCTGATTCGCGAGCGCGTCATCGAGGCTGCCGGATACGGCCTCGTCCGGTTTACCGTGCCCATGCTGGGCGCGTACGTTCGCGATCGAGTTTTATGGCATGAGTAGGGTGATAAAGGTGACGGAACAGAAGATGAGCCCGCAGGCTATCGAGGTGCGTGGCGCGCGCGTTCATAACCTTAAAGACATCGATATCGATATTCCGCTGGGAAAGCTTGTGGGCATTGCCGGCGTGTCGGGTTCGGGCAAGAGTTCGCTGGCGCTGGGGGTTCTTTATGCCGAGGGCTCGCGCCGTTACCTGGAGGCGCTCAGCACCTATACTCGACGTCGCCTGACGCAGGCCGAACACGCCCAGGTGGACGAGGTGCTGCACGTGCCGGCGGCGCTCGCATTGCATCAGCGCCCCAGCGTGCCGGGCGTGCGCTCGACCTTTGGTACCATGACCGAGCTCAACAACAGCCTGCGCCTGCTCTTTAGCCGTTGCGCCCATCACGTGTGTCCGCACTGCGGGGCGCGCGTGGAGCCGAGCCTTAACGTGGCTGCGGGCCTGTCGCTCACGTGTCCGACGTGCGGCCGCGAGTTCTACGCTCCGAGCGCCGAGGACCTTGCCTTTAACAGTGGCGGTGCATGCCCCACCTGTGGCGGCACCGGTGTCATGCGCGAGGTGGACGAGGCGAGCCTGGTGCCCGACGAGTCAAAGACCATCAACGAAGGTGCGGTGCTTCCCTGGGGTACGCTCATGTGGGATTTGATGAAGCAGGTCGCCGGCGAGATGGGCGTGCGCACCGACGTGCCGTTTAACCAGCTCACGCCTCAAGAGCGCGATATCGTGTTCCACGGTCCGGCGGTTAAGAAGCACATTCTCTACGTTCCCAAAAACGGCGAGGGCGCCACGCCGCTCGACTTTACCTATTACAACGCCGTCTATACCGTCGAGAATGCGCTCGCCAAGGTTAAGGACGATAAGGGGCTCAAACGCGTTGCGCGCTTTTTGCGCGAGGGGCCATGCCGCGACTGTGGTGGCACGCGTCTTTCCGAGGCTGCGCGCCAGCCCCAAGTGCGCGGTATCAATCTGGCGCAGGCCGCGGCCATGACGCTTGGTGATGCGGTTGAGTGGGTGCGCGGGGTGCCCGCATCCTTGCCGCCCGAGATGCGGCCCATGGCAGCGGATATCTGCGATTCATTTTTGGGCACGGCCCGTCGCCTGGTCGACCTGGGTCTTGATTACCTTTCACTCGACCGCGCTGGTGCCACGCTCTCCACGGGTGAGCGCCAGCGCGTTCAGCTCGCCCGCGTGGTGCGCAACCGATCGACGGGCGTGCTCTATGTGCTGGACGAGCCTTCGATCGGCTTACATCCCGCCAATGTCGACGGCTTGGTGGGCGTGATGCGCGATCTGGTGGATGACGGCAACACCGTGGTTGTTGTCGACCACGATACGCGCGTACTGGCGGAAGCCGACTATCTGGTCGAGATGGGCCCCGTTGCCGGAGCAGGCGGCGGCAGTGTAATCGCCGCTGGTACGGTAGACGAGGTCGAGCAATCGCAGGGCAGCCGTATCGCGCCGTTTTTGCGCGCAGAGCCCAAGCGTTTGCGTCCACAGGTGACTGACGACGAAATGTTCGACCAGGGCCACATCCGTATGGCAACCGATACCATCCATACTGTCAAACCGCTCGAAGTCGATATCCCGCGCGGCCGTCTCGTTGCGGTGACGGGCGTTTCGGGTTCGGGCAAGACGACGTTGGTGCTTGAGACGCTCATCCCGGCGCTTAAGGCGCAGGCAGCCGGCGAGCGCCTGCCGGGGCACGTGCGTTGGGTCGATGCCGAAGGCATTGCCCGCGCAAACCTGATTGACGCCACGCCTATCGGCGCCAACGTGCGCTCGACGGTGGCGACTTATGCCGACATCCATGACGAGCTGCGTCGTGCCTTTGCCCGTACGCCCGAGGCTAAGGCAGCCGGCTACAAGGCGGGCGCCTTTAGCTACAACACCGGCGCCTTGCGCTGCCCTACGTGTGACGGCACGGGCTCGATATCGCTCGACGTGCAGTTTTTGCCCGACGTCGAGATCATCTGCCCGGCATGCCGTGGTTCGCGCTACGCCGAGGCCGCCTCGCATATCCATCGCGAGGGCAAGGACGGGAGCTTGCTTACGTTGCCGCAGCTCATGGACATGAGTGTGGACGAGGCCCTCGACGCCACGGTGGGACTCAAGAAAGTCCAGGCGCGCTTGCAGACCTTGCATGACCTAGGCTTGGGCTATCTCACGCTCGGTGAGCCCACGCCGGCGCTCTCGGGCGGCGAGGCACAACGCCTTAAGCTCGCGAGCGAGATGGGCCGCGTGCAGGACGATGCCGTGTTCGTATTCGACGAGCCCACGATCGGACTACATCCGCTCGATGTTCAGGTGTTGCTGAGTGTGTTCGACGGCCTTGTTTCCAAGGGCGCCACGGTTATCGTGATCGAACACGATCTCGACCTTATCCGTAACGCCGATTATGTGATCGACATGGGCCCGGGCGGTGGCGACGCCGGCGGGCAAATCGTCTGCGCCGGCACGCCGGCGGATATCGCTGCCTGTCCCAAGAGCGTTACTGGCCGCTACCTATAGACAATGAGGCAAAGGGACAGTCCCTTTGCCTCATTGATGCCTATTTCACGCACTGAGCGGAGAGATAGTCGCGGAAGAATGGCAATTCAAATGCGACGAGCCCTCGTCCTCGCTCCCCGATGATGCCGGCGTCTATCATGCGGCGTCGGTAGCGGGAGACCTGCTGCGGCGAACGCCTAAGGCGCTCGACAAGGTCAGCGGTGGTGGACTCTTCCTCGTCATCGAGCATGGCGATGAGGAATCGCTTGTCCTCTGCAGTGAGTTCCCGATAGGTTGCCGCGAGGATTCGGTTGTCCATCTCGTCGCGCGCGATTTTGATTCCCAGGTCAAAGTCGCGTGACGAGATCTCCTTCGAATCGCTTGTGAGATCCCAGGCACGGTAGCCTACGAGTTGCAATAGGAAGGGAAAACCAGAGATCGAGCGAACGGCTCTATCGATTCCCTCAGCATCTGCCAAGCGATCGTTTTCCTGGATCGTGCGAATCAAGGCCTCGCGTACGTCATAGTCGGCAATGCGACCCAGATGATATTGTTGGGCGCGGCGAAGGAACGAGACCGTCTTGTGGTTCAGCAACGTCGAGACGTTGTTGGGAAGTCCCGCCATGAGCAGGGCGACGCGTTTCCCATCGGTCACAAAGTGCTGATACGTCGCTGCGAGCTGAATCATCTCGTCGAGTGTCGGGTCCACCTCGTCAACCGTGACGAGCAGACCGGTGCCCGCCTCGTTGAGCTGGTCGATGATGTCGCTCATGCGATAACGCCAGGTTGAGGCATCGTGGACACGATTGACCTCGATGCTGCCGAGCGGTGCAATTCCGAGGCCGGTGACTTCGAAGTGGTTGGACGGGTCGATGAGATGGGCTGCGGCGCGTTTCGCCCCGAACTCGAGTTCCTCAAGCATTCCCGGGAGCGCGGTCGTCTTTACGGCTATCCAGCCGTGGGATTCCGCCCTTGTCGCGAGCGACGACATGAGAGCGGTTTTACCGGTTCCACGCGCGCCTGAGAAGATCGAGGTCAATTCTGGGCGCCTGCGCTGGCTCAAGAAGGCACGGTCCAAATCCCGAATAATCTGTTGTCTGCCAGCGAGATGGGCGGGAACCTCACCAAAACTGGGGGTAAACGGGTTCTCGAGATATTCCACAAGGCTCTCCTTTCACACCGCCGTTTAACTTCATTTTACTTTAGTTAATTCTGATTAAAAGTGAGGCTCTTTATCTAGAGCATCAATTAGGCGTGTGCGCCATCGGCGCGGCGCTTGAATGTGACAAAGGGACAGTTCCTTTGTCACATTCCCGGAAAGCCTGTTTGGCGCAGGGCTTCGTAGAGGACGATGGCGGCGCTGTTGGAGAGGTTGAGTGCGCTGATGCGGTAGTCGTCCGGATTGACGAAGTTGCCGCAGATGTCCTGCCGAAGGATGGCTTCGTGGCCGTCCTCGGTATGCCCGAGCGATTCCTCGTGGGCTTCCCAGGCCTCGGCGTTATCGAGCGAGTCGCAATCGCGCAGCATAGGGATGCGCTCGCAGCGCTCGGGCGCCGCGGCGAGCAGCGGCTCGGGAATGCCCGAGCTCTCGCTGCCAAAGACCAAGTAGTCTCCATCGCGGTAGGTACTCTGCGCATAGGTGCGGCGTGCCTTTTTGGTCAGCAGATGCAGGCGCTCGTCGGCAGGGGAGAGGCCGTTGCGCGCAAGGAAATCCTCCCAGCCGGCATAGGTCGTCACGTCCAAGTTTTGCCAGTAGCCCAGACCGGCGCGACGTACCGTCTTGTCATCGAGCGAAAACCCCAGCGGCTCCACCAGATGCAGGCGGGCGCCGGTGACCACGCAGGTGCGGCCGATATTGCCCGTATTGGCCGGAATCTCGGGCGCATACAGCACAATGTTGAACATGAATCTCCTTGACTCAGAACGAAAAACCACCACGAAGGGCACCTTCGTGGTGGTTTGGCGGTTATACGTAGGCGGAAAAATACCCGCTTGGATAAACCTAGGCGCGGTGCCAGTCGGTCAGGCAGGCATCGAGGGAGGCGATGAGCGCATCCTTGTCCATGTGACGGCCGATGATGCACAGGCTCGTCATGCGGTCGCCCGTCTCGTCGTCCCAAATCTGCATGATTTCGGGGTTCTCGTCGATGATCTTCTGCTTCTCGCCCTCGGGCGCCGAGTCGACAAACAGGCCGTTCTCCATCAGGCGCATCTGGTGGCCGGCCTGCTCAAACATGTAGCACATGTCCGGATCGCCGGTCTGCCACAGCGGACCCTTGACGCGGATGACCTCGTCGGGCCACTCCTGCTCAACAAAATCGGTGAACTTCTGCAGGTCAAACGGCTTGCGGCGCGAGTACACAAAGGTCTCGATGTCGTACTCGAGCACCTCGGGGTCGTCGTGCTCTTCGGGATGCTCCATGGCCTCGATCCAGGCGGCGGAGTTGTAGGCGCGCATAAAGTCGAAGCGGTCGGTATCGAGCAGCTCCTCCATGGGGGACCTCCCGTTTTGGGCCTCGACGATCACGGCGTCTTTCTGCAGGCTGCGCACGATGGCCTTGAGCTCGGCGATCTGCTCAGGGCTCACGGTATCGGTCTTGTTGAGGATCAGCGTGGAGCAAACTCGATCTGCTGGATGAGCAGGCTTTCGATGTCGTCCTCGTCGATATCCTCAGCCAGCAGGTCGCGGCCGCCGTTGAACTCGTCGTACATGCGGGCGCAGTCGACCACGGCCACGATGTTGTCGAGCGCGAGCTTGGGGCT